>JGI24005J15628_10000085_pt1 | contig 71421 bp, 63 predicted proteins | sample LinPmetageLP40_FD_15628 | JGI IMG/M metagenome (IMG submission 15628)
TGTAGTGCTATGATAGTGGTGTGGTTCATGTGTGCTCCAATAGTAAGTTTAATTCGTATAAGTCTGCTTCTGTTTGTATGGCAAAAGGTACGTTGTCTACTGTTATACTATAGGGTACTTCAACATTCTCTACATGTATTACAGTATCTCCTAAGTTGGTACAATCTGCAACAGTGTTTACTATCCATTTATGATCACAACCTATGTCTACAAATATGGCTGTAACATGATTGTACAACAGTGTAAAGGTTAAAAGGTTTGTGCCGCCTGCACCCAGTTGTTCTACTGGTACACCGTTAACCGTAGTGTTTGGGATATAAAGTTTCATAATAGTCTTTCACTGTGGTAGCCCACTCTCTGTGAGCTTCTTCAAGTGGATGTCCACCCTTTGCTAATTCAAATCCGTGTAGTCTAACATACTCTACAAAACTAATCTTTAACTGTTCAATGTTAGAGAACTGTTCTCGGTCTGGATCTAATGCCCATGTCTGTAACAGTTTAACACCTAAACTCTTACAAGTCAACTCTAAATTTGCCATACGTTCTAGTTGTAGTGCAGTTCTTGATCGATCACCTATTGTAAGTGTGTATGGTGCATGTAGTCTTTGTAAACTTTCTAATACACCAGTGTCGATGGTCATTCTGTTGCTCATAGTAGGCAAGTTGTAACAGTGCCAATGATAAGGAATATAGTATGGTACCTTTGTACCTTTATAGTCTGCATCAACAGGTGTTTCATCTCTTTCTAGTGTTGTCCATCCTACAACAACAGTTAAGTCTTGTGCTCGGTTATACTTTAACCACGTTCTAATAAATCGCATAGCACGACGATATATTCTACTACCGCTAGTGCCTCTTAAGCCATCATTAACACATACATCTATACCCAGTCTATTAGCCAACAGTCTTGGCCAACTGTGTCCTTGCCTATACAGTGGCGTGTGTACAGGGTCATATGGTAAGCCTAGTTCATCACCTTCGCACCAGGAGTCTCCGCCTGCATACAAACATTTGTTAGGTGTTGTCAATGGCCGCTCTTAGTTTCTTTGCACCTGCAGCCAAACCATCTGGGTGTTCATGTATAGCACCTCCAACGTTTGCCATATAGTCTACACCAAAGCGTCTAGTTACTTCTGGTATTAGTTCTGCAGTCATTCCACAACTTAGTGCTGGTACAGTATTGTTTGAACTCAGCATCTGCATAGTACGTCTTAATTCATTTTCATCATCACTGAGGTATCCACCCCACATGCCTGTGTGTATAGTATCCACTCCACTTATACTTGCAAGTTTACACAACACTGACCACGCAATACGATATGCATTCTTTGTACTACTTAATACTTTGTCACCTGATTTCTGATAGTGTATGTACAGTGGCAAGTTCATTTGATTAATTGATTTGTATACTCCGTGTCCGCTCCAGAAGTTAATGTGTACTCCATTACCTCCGCCATCTGCTACTTGCTTTGCTCTGTCTAACACATGCAGTGGATCTGCATTGATACAATAACAGTAAACAACCTTTGAACCCTTTAACACTTCTTGTGCTAGTTCAATACGTTGTGTTAGTGGCAAGCAACTAGGGTTGGCCATAATCTCATCTTCTTTGATAAAGTCTACACCGCCTTCTACAAATGCACTCACTATCTCTTGTAATGCTCTACCTGTTAAACCTGTCTTAGGTTTTACAATACTACCTAGCAGTGGCTTGTTATAGTTGCCTGTTAATGCTCGCATACCACTTAGTCCATAACGTGGCTCTACTGCATCACATAATGCATAATCAATATCTAATTCTAATAGTTCACATCTGTGTATATAATCTATATCCATTTGTCCACCCATAACAACACATAAGAATTGTGCAATGCCATCTGTGGTCCAATCAATAAGTCTATAAGGAAATGCAATCTTTACTGTGCCTGCACTCTTGCCTACAAGTTTACTTTTGTCTGCAACTATCTTTGCGGCATACTGATCTATCAGTTCAGGTGTTTCGTAATCATTACGCACACCAGGGTTGCCAACACTCTGTCCTACTGCCAATCCAAATGCAGCTCTATCTAAATCGTTACCTTCAAGGTAATATGTTACTGTAAAGTATTCCTTAGGGTCTACTTCTTTAACGTAAATGTCTAACATTTAACTTTGTTCTCCTAGCCTAGTCCAATCATCACCGTATGCTATAACACAAATACTATTATAACTTGGATGGAATTCTAATATACTAAATGTTTTTGTTTTAAAGTTTACAAATATTTGTAATGGTGTATGTACTGGTATATCAGATAAACCATCTTCACCATGTACCTTTGTACTTTGCACTGCGGTTATTAAAGGCGACTCACCTTTTGCTTTAACAACTCTAAGTGCTATTTCTTTTTGTTCGCACATAACAGGCTTGTCATTCCAATCACCTCCTTTTGCTTGTGTCCAAAACACAAATACAAAAAGTGCAGTAATTAATATCCATACCTTTGTCATTACTCTTTATCCTTTTCACTAAAGTCATCTTTGATTTTTCTATTCAATATCTCGTGTTCGTCTGGATTGTTACGACGCCATTCACGATCTTTGTGATAAGACCACAGTATAGAATATACAATCGGTATTGCTATTAAGGCAATAGCAGTCCACCATATACTACTCATCGTGTTGCCATCATTGTTAATGTTAAACTACATATTCTTAATTTAAAATTAACATTGTCTGTTTGTTCGTAAATTGTTATCTTGGCTCTGTTGCCACTTGTCTTGTTATACTCTAATACAAATGCTTCGTGCAATACAACACCGCCACTTGCAAATGTTCCCCACAAGTCATCCTCTAACATCTTTTCATATTCTTCATCGTGCCAAGCTCTTGCTAACACTTTGCCACATATATCTGGTAAATGTTTTTTAACATCTTTTCTAGTATTGTAAGATACGTCTTGCTTAACTAACTTGAAAGGTTCTACTTTAATTAGTGCAGTTGATTTCTTTACGAGTGCAGTACTGGTATTCATTTTACTACCTCATCATCTCTGAAGTATCGCCAGTCTGTACCATCGTAGTAGGCAGGTTTAAAGTTTTCATCTTCAATAGAAACTACACTACCTGCATAGGCATGTGATAATTGTGGTAATAAATTTTTAGTATACCTTCTTAATATAATTGGTGTTTTTAATTCTATCGGTTCACTACTCAGTGTCCCAATTCTATTCTGCTCTATAAAAATATCACCAATAGTATGATTATAGTAACTTACAACATTACCATTTGATTTTACTATAAACTTATTGTCATTATGTTTATCAGCAATACTTAGTATTGCATTACTTGAAATTGTAGTGTTTGTCTCAGGCGTTCCTGCTTTTATTCTTAATCCCATACCCGTGTTACAGTCATTGATTAAAGTAATTAAATAATCGTCTACATCTTCAGTTATAGATATTCTGTTTGTCATCTCGTTTGTCATTGTGCATAATACCTATTGTGGTAAGTGTTAAGATCATTAGGTGTGCCTACTGGTGTAAAGTTAGTTGCTTGTACCGGGTATGGCTTTACTGTGTTTGCTTTAGCAGTATAGTTGTATATTGGTGCTAGGTAGTATTCTCCGTTGTGTGTATGTTCGTCTGCAATCATTTGTTCTGCACCATCACAAAATAGTTTTCCACTACTCCAGTGATACACTCCTACAGTTGCATCGTTACTGATAGCAACTTTCTCTGCAGCCTCAACCACAAGTCCTTCTACTACTCTAACAAAACTATGTTTAATATGATCATGTGGATAAGTCATTACCCAACTTGTATCTGGTTCGTTAACACATGCTTCTGTAAAAAGTTCTGCGTCCCAGTTTAATACTTGATCACTGTTAATACTTATTAAAGGTTGGTCGTTGTATATAAATTCTCTTGCTTGTAATAAACTACAAGCGGCTCCGTCAGTTACACCGTTAAGTGCAACAATGTTTACTTCTGTTGCTAAGTTAGACAAGTGGTTCTCTAACCAACTGTAGTTATCCAAGTGTTCTTGTTGTACAACAAATGTATGTGTACAGTCTTGCATGCCAAGACTTTCAACTGCCTTAGCAATCATTGTAGTACTGCCAGTTCGGCAAAGTGGTTTAGGTACAGAATATCCTGCACTACTAAATCTACTTCCTGCTCCTGCCATTCCTATTATAACTTGCACTAGTCTTGAAACTCCAAAACTTCAATCATCTTTTGTAATTTATCTTTTGCTTGTCTTATATTCTGTGCAGGTACCCATGCTTGACCAACACCATGTGTGTCATCAACTTTGCGTATCTCAACTGCAATCTTTTCTCCACCGCTCTTTGTCATACGCAATGGACTAGGGCTAGTAAAGTTTAAAATGAATACTGTTTCTTTTGGTTTGAAATCTATAATGTCAGCCATTTGCTGTACTCCATTATTTGTAGATGAATGGATCTTTTTTCTTAATCTCTTTTAATTTTTTTCTGTATGCTATCTCAAGTTTAATTCTATACTTAATATCGTTATACAATTTTTTAATACGATTAATCATATTCGCCTCTAGTGTTTAGATAGTTTTCAATGGAAGGGTGCAGTGTCTCTGCAATGTATTTATGACCAAGTTCATTAGGGTGTTTTAATGGACACCTGACTGTTTTAGGTTGTGGATGATAATATAACATTCTATTCATACTAGGTACAACTGCATTAATATCTGCNACCCATTTTTCAATACCTTCAGCATCGCCTTTAACAAACTCGTTGTTGTCAAGTGCATATACTTGTATCAAGTGTATGCCTAAACTTTTACAAATATGTTTTAAACTATACTGCTGATTGTAAAAGTTTTGTGCATTGTGTTGATTGTTGTTTAGTATTGTAGCATTCCTATGCCAGTCTGTTATTGCAACATCTTGTAATACATCACCAGTGTCTACAGTTGGCTTTGTGTTTAATAATAAACTTACATAGTTAACATCTTGTTGTTGCCATTGTGTATAACCATCTGTATGATCAACTGTGTTAGAATATGCTACTTCACGTCTTTCATATGTTGTCCATGCTGGGATAATCAATAGTTCGTCATAGTCACCTTTGTAATTTTGTATAAACTCAAGTGTACGTCTGTATATTCTATCATTACTAGTACCACCGAGTGCATCATTATGTAGTACAGGTATCTCTAAACTTTGACTAAGGTGCCAAGGCCATGTGTTGTAATACTTGTAAGTTAAATGATCAGGTGCACCATCGCGAAGCTCTTGTCCGAATGTCCAACTATCTCCGTTAACATACATTGTTGTTACCTGCATATCTTTAACAACTCCTGTGTAGTTTGTCTATGGAACTCTGGACCATCATGTATGTTGTCTCTTGCTCCATTTGTATCTTGTACTTGTATTATAACATGAATCATACTAGGAGTCAATGATGCAAACCAAGGGTAGATCTCCCATTGGAAATTTATTACTGGTACACCTTGACTTGCCCATGCATCATTAAATGCACAATACCAACTAACTGTATTAAGTCTTTGTAACCCTACATCAGTTATGTATTCTTTTTCCCACTTGTCGTTGCCTACTTCAATTTCTATAATTGGGTCTTTGTCTGTTGCACCCATACGTCTGTGTAACTGAGGCCACTCAGCAACTACTAAAGCAGGCTTTGGTAAGTTATGTTGTTTCCAAAGTTGTGCATTCAGTGTCATTACATCAGGACCACTGCCGCCTTTACCTGCGTTGTAGTAATCAGTTCCTATTAGTGTTGCTAGTCTGTCAGGCCATGTTTGATTAAGATTTAATCCTACACCTTCTGTATAACTGCAACCAGTACACCATATATGCTTATTACTTAATACATTAGGCTCTACACTTCTGTACCCTAAACTGTTAAACTTGTATTCGATATCTATGTCTTGCCATCTGTCAGTGTGTACAACAGTTTCGTTGTCAGCAGAGTAGTAGTCAAGTGTTAATCCACGTGTGGTCTTATCTACCAGTTGTACATTTTCTGTTGTGTACTCTAACATTGTAATTTTATCGCAGGAAGTATATGTTGGAATACTTGTCTATGTCCATGTTCATCACAATGACCTGTGCCTTGCGGGTCTGGGTAACGTTGACTGAACCAACCCCAATCAACACCTACATAGTTTTCTTTTGGTAGAAATGACTGTAAGTCAGGTTGCCAACCCATAAACACATGGGGTATTCCTGCTTGTTTAAGCAGGCAGTGTGCGTTTAATAGTATAGCGTTATCGTATTCTTGTTTTATTTCAAAGTTAAAGAAGTTTGCTACCCATTCTTTTAATACTTTTAATCTTGCATTTGGTTCATGTTCCATTTGTGGCCATGTTGCTTTTATACTGCTATCAAAAAAACTATCTAAGTTCTGTAGTGTTTCGCTTTGCATAATATTATCTGTATCAACTGGAATAGGTCTGCGATGTTCTTCTGGTGTATGTTTACTATAAGGTTCATAGTCTTGATAGTTCAAGTGTTTTATAGTTGGCTCTTCGCCTACACTAGGATCGCTAAAAGGTTTATACCAAGTTGTTCTGGCACTATTAGTAATACTTACTATAACAAATGGGTTGCCTTCGTTAGTCCATTCCTTTACAACATGTTTAACTTGCAACCATATTGCATAGTTGCAACAACCACTACGAGCAATAACACGTTGTGGTACTTGTAAATGGTTAGCAGTTAGGCCGCCAAAACTCTTTTCAAAGTTTTCATGCTTAGGCATTCCTGCACCACAGGCAAAACTATCTCCACAAGTTGCTACAAAGTCAATCTTCATTTGGAGTTCCGTTAGTGTTCATTCTGTAAGTGCCATCTCTTTTAAAGTGGCGAGCATTAAAGTAAGCAGTCCAGATACTACTTACATATCCATACTTAGGCCCTTGTTGCTTATACCACCATTTATAATCTTCAAAGAAAGTTTTCAACCTAAATCCTTTATGCATCTGTAAAGTTCATCGGCCCATAGTGCGTGACCCTGTGCGTTAGGATGCATACCTGTAATTACTTTGTCGTGTCCTTGTTGTGTAATAAAACTATGACAAGTGTGTGGTGCTTGTTCTTTACCATAGAAGCGTTCACTGTCTACTTGATCCCATATCCAACCATCAGGTTGATTGTTATAGTGGAAGTGCCAGCGTGGATCACTTTCACCTACTGTCATCTTTTGTGTTTCACTGTTAATGTAATTACTATCAACCCATTGTCTGATACCTGTATCGTCTACATTATAAAATGCTTGAAAGAAGTAATGCTTGATGCCATGTACAGTAAAAAAGTTTTGTAGTTGTGTTACTTGTTGTACATAACGATTTGTATATTCTTCTTCGTTCCACAAGTACATTCTATAGTTGTCAAAGAAAGCCTGCATACCACGTTGATGATATTCGTGATTAGTTTGGTTTGGCCATATAGTTGTCCAGCCGTGATTATTTTCAACCGGGTCTCTATAATAAAAATCTTTACGTTCAGGACTTGTAAAGCCAACAATGACAAGCAAGTCACTTGTATCTTTTTTATTATGCAAGTAATGTTCTGTGATCCAACTGATAGTATGTCGTACAATACGATCGTTACTACTTGCCGGATATGAAATGTTACTATGATCATCACAACCAAGTTTGTCTGCTAACAGGCTTGGCCATATACGAGGAATACGATAAGCATTATTTTCTGGATCCCAATCACTTACACTCTGTGGTAAGTCTGGGTCTCTTACTTCGCTACCAAATGTCCAACTGTCGCCTGCGGTTAGTAAATGCATCAGTATGCCTTTTTAATTTGTTGAAAGTCTGCAACTGGATCAAGATGCTCAACACTAGTACGCCACAACGTTTCTTGCAACTGTGGTTGTACTTGTTGTAACTTAACATTACGTTTCTCTGTTTGTTGATATATTAGTGTACCAGGACTTAACATACTATCAGCAGGGTCTAACATGTTACCTTGCATAAGTTGTAAGTATCTTGGAAAACATTTCCAGTTGTAGTGTCTGTATGTATCACAAGCAATGTCCATTGTAGAACTGTCACCCCAAAATATAATATCACTAAGTCCGTGTTTGCCAACATCAGTATGTACTAATCCTCTGTTGCCTAAACTGTAGTATAAAGTTCTTGCTTCAACTTGCTTCTGTGTCCACTTACTGTTAGGTGGCATCAACATATCGTATCTTGTTTTAATTACACAATCATAATCAAAGTTGTTTTGTAATTCGTAATCACGTTTTAATCTATTAGCCGCTTGTATACTAAAAAGCATATTACCAAATGGACCTGCATGATTAATACTAGGTTGCATCTTTGTAACTATTAAATTATGATTACTATTTTTTACAATAGCATTAAGATGAGCTTCTTCGAGATCACTGTGTTCATGATCACCTGTCTTGTTCCAAGTATGACAAAACACATCTGCTTGTATACCATTAAAGTATTCTAGTATTAATGGCATTGCTACATTGTATGTTCTTAACTCTCCGCTAAAACAAATTGCAGTTCTCATTGATTGCCTCCTATTGTTCCTGCTAGTCTACGTTCTAAGTATTCAATTACATTNGGAAGTATAGGATCATTTGTTTCNTGATGCAATTCTTTTACTGCTTCTAATTCTTCTTCGAGTAACTGCTTAACAGTTAACAGTTCATAAGGTTTCATAATCGCCACTTCCTACTACATGTTCTGGTTTAGGTCTTACAAGTTTAACGGGAGGATAAATTTGTTCTAAGTCTAAGTTACATTCTTTCAAGTAATAAGCAAACACATGTTCAGGTCCATAGTGCAACTCATTATTCATATCAAAGTAATGCTTAGGATGTCTTGCAAAGTGTCTATAGAAGTCACACATAATATCAAAGTCAGCACTAGTGCCTTGCCAGTAAATATCTCCAACTCTCATTCTATGACCGTCGTTATCAAAACCTAAATGTATAACTTGAGCAGTACCGTCACTAGGTGTAGGTACAGTCCAATCCTCGTCAAACATTGTGTCCCATCTTAATCTAATACATAGATCAAATTCACTGCCGTTGGTAATTTCATGCACACGTTTCATGTTTGCACTGTGCATGACTCCATAGAACTGACTTTGATAATTAACGTCATGTAGTGCTTGATCCAATCCAGGAGTAAACTCTACTTGCTCGTCAATCTTAAGTTCTAATCCAGGTAGTTCACGTTTTAGTTCTTGAAACTCGTTGTTGCCAATAGTTTCAATATCGTGTTCTCCTGTTGTTACTTTAATAAAGTTTGGAGCACTTCGTGTTGTCCATGTGTGTCCAAAATAATATACTTCATGTTGTTTAAATGTTTGCTTCCAACTATCAAGACATTTCTTCCAACTGCCTCGCAGTTGTCCACTAAAACAAATTGCTATCTTCATGTGCCTATCCTCATTATGTTGTACTTGCTTACCCAATCAGAACAAATGCCATAACAGTTTGCTGGTATGNCATCATCTTCATTNACTAAACAAATAACACTTATACTTGTAACTTCTTTGTTAGGGTATGTCCAAATAAATCCATCACTGGTTAATGTTCGTTCATCGCCTTCGTGCCAGAAGCAACGTATGTTATGCTCTAACATATATGCTAATGCATTTAAGTTTTTAGCATGATTCCAAAATCCTGGATTGCTAATAAATTCTTTTGTAACTTTATATTGTGGTTCATCGTGTCCTAGCCAAACGTTTCCGTTTATATCAACTCGTACGTCAACTTCACAATCGTATCCATTGTCAACTGCTTGTAGCAAGTACTCAGGATCATTTTCTTTATCCAGTCTTGCTCCGTTTGTGTTTCCTCTATGTGCTATTAGTTTCACTTTGGTGTTACCCATTCTATATCTTGCTTAGGTCTTGGTTTTGGTAAAGACATTTTAGGTTTTGGTAGTACTATATCAATTGCATGTTCTGTTACACTTTTACCTGTTGTCTCTTCAACTGCTAGTCCGGCGGCACCAGTAGCAACGCCAACTGTGTTTCCGGTTACTACACTGTGTACAAAACTACTTACACCTACCAATGGATTGCAGGCAGTTAGTAAAAATAATAAAAGTATAAATCTCATGATGCTCCGTGTACTAAACTAAAAAATACTGCGTCAGTTTCTTTTTGAAAATTAATTACTGCACCAGTATCATTAAACGTCCAACCCCATTTGCCATCACAGTTTTCAATCATCCAACTTACAGTAGTTCCATTAACATTATCTTGTCTAGTTTGTATTTTATTTTTATACTGATTATTATATCCATAACCTGTTCTTGTAAGGTATGAACTCATTACCATATCTAAAGATGGTTGCACATATGATGCTTCACTTAGTGTTTTCATTTTTTCTTTTTATCTGCTTCTTGTTCTGTAATCATTATACCAAAACGCTTAGGGTTTTGATATACGCTTTTAAACCAATGACTTGCACCTGCATCTAAGTTTGCAACTCTAAAGTGTAATTCATTTTGCAATCTATCTCCAAAACTTTTTATAGCATTAAGTCTTTTAGTTTTGTGTTTATATTCTTTTAGTTTATCTTTTACAAACGGTTGCATAAAATCATAGTCAGCAATCCTAGTGTGATCCCATTCATCTAAGTTAGTTAAGCATACGGCTTCTCTTGCTCCTAGTACTGCCCAATCGCCATACTGAATATCAAGACCAACACTACACCACACACTTAATCGTTGTAAATTCTTTACATGATTCTGTTCTAAAAATTTATGCTTAGGAGGTAATACGCCTCTATCTAAACTCATCTTAACACCTTCACGAAAGCCTGCTCTGTATGCCTGTTCGGGTGTAGCAGTAACAACAACGTCACTCCATGTGTCAGCCATTTGAAAGTATGTAAACATCCAACAGAAGTCAACACTATGAGCACCATCTTCGCTTACATCATTTTCGTGACTGTTCATGTTTTCAATAATGTGTTTAGGCCAAAGTTTTAATCCGCCATTGCCATATGCTAAACTATTAATAACATTATGTCCGCACCAACTGAACACAAAGTCTCCTTGTGTTTCTTCATCAATTTCAATAGTTTGTTTAAAGAAGTCTGCGTGTACTACATTGTCTCCGTCTACTGTAACTAGTCTATGTGTCTCACTAATTTCACCTGCCTTGTTATGAGCCGCATCAAATCCTTTAACACCTTGTACACGTTTTGCCCAAGGACATTTACTTACTAAGTCTGCCCAATTCTTTTCTGCATTAGGTTCATCGTAACTAATATAAATTATATCAAAGTCGCTAATATTATAAATCTGTTTCATTGTCTACTTCTCTATACGAAGCAAATGCTTCAATGTTTGTGTCTGTTAGTAACTGACAACTATTACTTTTATTAAAAGTAGGAACATCAATAAATGTTTCTTGTTGTGCTTGTAACTCTACAGTTAGTAATGGAATCATGTAGTTGGCTTTGGGTACGAGCCATACTGTTCTCTTTGTGGGTAGTTGTGTTCTTACGTTTATGTGTAGTTGTCTTGTGCTTTTTATAAATGTAAGTTTTGCTATGCTTGTATCAAGCCATTCAGTTAACTGTGATAAGTCTCTATTCTTTTCAACTTGATTAGTTGCAATATCAACAATAGTATTGTTTTCAACATCAACAACATAATTGCTAACTGTATTATTACTTAGCTCATCAAACAGATCACGTTTTACAACAATATGTTTTGCATCGTCATCTTTNCGTTCTAGTTTACCAAAGCCGAGTATCTTATTCATTGCATTGTAAGAAACATAAAACATTTGTTCTTCGGGTGCTTGAGTCTGGGCACCAAATATGTCAGCCATAATTTTATCTAAGTCAACGTCTTCAGACACCTGCTTGCCTTTCTAAACTAGATATTAATTCATCAGTACACCATTCCTTAACAACGTAGTGAACTGGTTTAGTTTGTAAGTAATTATTAATGTACATATCACCTGTATCACTGAGTGCGGTGTCTAAGTAATCTGTGAAGTTACTATCTGTAACTTGCCAATCAAGTAATCCTTGGCATTTACTTTTTAAATGTACAAAGCCAAAGTTACTAGGAGGTCTAACCTTATCGTCCCAGTTAAGTGTTTTAACGGCCATGCCATATACTTCATCAGTGTATGCTACATCATTTGTTTTGTGTCGCATAAACTCATGTGCATACTTTTCCCAATAATGGTATATGTCTTCAACTTGTAAATAAAATTCTTGTGCTTGATTACTTTTGCGAAAATATGTTAATGCACTATAGGCATTGTAAAAATTATTTTGTATAAATGCTTTGCGATAGTAAGTGTCATCTGCTACTTGATTACGAAACGTATAAACAGTATTTGTAATTGCAACAGGAAAGTTTCTAGCACTACATACGTCCCACATATGATTTACATCTGTAGTAAACAACATGTCAGCGTCTAGTTTAATAGTTTCATCATACGGAGTCATATGATATACTTTCCATTCGTTCTGAAGTTTCCAGTTGTGCATAACTGCTTCATCAGTCCATGGAATAATTTCTACGTTGAATATATCTAAGTAGTGTTTAGGAAGACGTTCTCTGTCTTTCTCTGTCATGCCTACAGTTAAATCAGTTGGGCCTTTTGTTTGGCTTACTTTAAGACTTAGTGCTAGTGCATAAGCCATACGTGGGTAGTCGCCAAACTTTTCACTATACTGTGCAAACGTAAAGTAACCTTTACTCATGAATACAACTCCATAAAGCGATCATAATGTTTTTCAACTTCACCTTTGTTTATTAAGTGTACATTTGTATCTTTTAGTAACACAGGATAATCATCAGTTTCCAAAACTATCTTGCCGTAATCAAGTTGCAGTATCTGTTCAGGAGGGTAACTGTTAATTTGTCTTACAGGCAAAGGCTTCATGTATCCATCTTCAAAGCCTCCAATGATGTGACTTGCTATTGCTGCCGTAACATCATTGCGATAGTAATGGTAAGGGGAACGAAATGTCTTTTTATAAAATGAATGATTCTCTTTTACAAACTTTGCAAATTCAAACCACTGTTCAGTTTCTTCACACTTTTTAAAATACATTACTGTAAACCAATGTACTCTTGGAAAGCCATCAGCAACAACATTTTCAGTAACATGCAGTTGCGGCTTTGCAGGAAGTTTAGTACTAGTATTCATAAGCATAGGATTATTATTTCCCCACACTTGCCCTAGTACATCATTTTGTATAATGTAGTCAGAGTCTAATAATAGTGTTTCATCAAACGGAGAAAGATCGTAAGCCATTAATCGATCAATGTTATGCCATTGAATCTTCTTAGGTTTACCATCTATATGAAAGGGTCGGATGTTTGCTTCTGCTGTAGACTTGTAGTCAACTATGTGATCAAAAACACTAACGTCGTCAGTTAGTTCATCTTTGTTTGTTATTAGTGCTACTGGAACATTTAAGTAATGCTTTGCCAGTGTTGCACATACTACTGCTTGTTTAACGTAATTAAAGTCTAAGTTATTATTTGCAAAAAGCAGAACACCTTTAGTTCTGTTCTGGGAAGTCATAATCTACTAATTCTTTGACCGTTCTTGCTTTGCGTATTCTATTTACTTCTGCTAATGCTTGATTCATTTCTTGTGCAAACTTTTCCATACACGTTGCTTTGAATTCTTTTACATTATCAATTTGTGAAGGTATGCCGTTCATATCTGGGATTACTGCGGAATCGTAACCAGAACGTTCTAGGAGATCTAAAAAAGATAAAAGCTCACTATCGATCTGATATAGTCCGCCAAGATGACCGATTGTGAGCTTTTCATTGATTAACTCTTTTAATAGAGTCAGTTGATTTCTTTGAACAGTATTATATTTCGACTTATCGAAGACTGCTTCTAATTTATTCATAATTTTGTCCTGGTATAATATTATAGTAAGGGCGACTAGGCCCTTACTATTAATATACTATATAGGAGATATTAAGTCAACCTAAATATTATAGGCCTTCACTACTTGTTACACTTGGTGTTGCAATAGTATAAGTAGATGACTTTCTGAATCCAACTTCGATTGTTGAGCCTGCTGATACTTCGTCAACTGTACTCGGAGCAACCGGTACGTGGGAGTCAGTTAGTGTAGTGTTAAAGTACACTCTATGGTTTGATGTGTCTAGTTTTGCGTTGATAACCATATCGTTACCTGCATACTGACCACTACCAATGTTTGTACCTGTGAAGATTGCTTGGTATGAACTGTTTAAACTTGTATAAGCGTTACCACTTATTGTTCCACCTGAACCACTTCTAGTTAGTGTACTTAGGCCCATTTTAATTGTGCCAATTTTAGTTGTAAAAATATCTCTCCAGTTATTATCCTGGTCACTTGAACCATTTGGATGTGTAAAGGAAAGATGGATTTCACCACCTGTGTTAAAGAATGCATCAGCAGCAGCCTGTGAAGCAAACTGGATGTACCATTCTGCACCAATTGTTGAATCCCACACTGCACTTCTTGTGTCGGCAGTTGCGGCAGCAACAGTTGTCTGTTCCGCTGTGTCTACGTTATTCTTGTTTGCACTGATGTCTGAAACTGCTGAACTCAAGTTAAATGTACCTGAACCTGCAGTTGAACCATCCAACGCTTCGATTGTGTCACCAGCCGATAATGCGGCTCCTGGTAAATTAATAGTTGTACCTTGGTGTGTTGCGGCCAACTTAACCGCTGCAATTAAACTTGCCCAACTTGCTGCTGTAACTGTACCGGATGCACTCACACTTGCTAAAGACGATTGGCCGTAACCACTTGTACTTTGATATGATGCTGAGTTCCCGATGACTGTGTTAACAGTACCAATGAAGGTATTGTAGTCTGTTGCAAGTATAGTATTACCTGAACTATATGTCATTTATATATCCCCTAATTAAGATCTTATTAGTTAGTTTATTTTTACAAAGGCTTCAATGGATCCTTGGCCTTCATTATATTTATTTTCAAGAGCTCTACCTATAACATTAAAGGCCGTAATTTCATCACTACTGGCTGCTCTAGCAATACCGTTTCCGGCACTTATTAGTCGCTCACCTTTTTTGATTTTTCCTGTTACTAGAACTGGAATACGTCCTGCCATTGCTACTGGTGGATGTGTTTCATTACTACCAACACTTGCATTCATTAAGTATGCTGGTCTAGTACTAATAACTCCAAAAACACTCTCGCTACCTTCTTCGGCCACTCTGGTTATCTCTTCTGCTCCGCCTAGAGCAACAACTGTGCCCGGAGCATATGCGGTATCAGCCGCAAATCTTTCTGCCAAGTCAGCATATTCAGCCGTACTTGCCTTTCCACTAAATGTTGTGGCATGTATCGTTGCAAATTTTAACGAAGTACTTCCAAAGTCTCTAGTGTTATTTACATCAGGTGTAATTACACCTTGAATTGTGTTTCCACCTGTGTTTAATAAAACACCGGCGCCACCGCCTCCACTTAATGCATCATCAACATAACTCTTTGTTGCTGCCCCTAATGCACTTGTTGGTTTTGCGTTTAGTAATAGTTCACTTGTTGCACCATCGATTGTCATAACCGTTGTTGCTGCTCCACCGTCATTAATACGGAAAAGCATGTCACCATCACTTGTTTGGTTTTTCATAATTACGTTATCGCCGACTACTTCAACCGCAAAGTCATTATCAGCACCAACTGTTAATCCACTATCGTTTGCAATTCGCATACTGGTGTTAACAACAGGAGCACTATCTCCACGTAAATAATTGGCAGCTGCTACTCCCCCAAGTTTATCTGAATCTTCAGCAGTTCCATGAAACTTAGCAGCCGCTAAACTACTATTCATTGTATAACCTTGTTTGATTGTTGTAAAGCCAGTTATACCAGTTTGTGGTGTAAAGTCTGCGTCTTTACTAATAATAGCAACAATAGTATCTGCACTGAACATTTGTACTACTACATGATTTACTGCACCGCTATCGGCAATGGTTGCAATAACAGGACCACTTTGTCCAGCACCAGAACTAAACGCAGGACCTACTAGTGTCCATGAAGTTCCGTTGTAAACTTTAAGTTGGTTGTTACTGGTATCCCACCATAAATCACCAACAACACCTGTTGCTGGCTGTGATGCACTTGCAGTAGAAGAACTAACAGTTTTAAAAGTACTACCTGTGTAAACTTTTAATAATGCATTGCTAGAATCCCACCATAGTTGGCCAGCCAGTGGTGATGTTGGAGCTGTGCTATTTGAAAAGTTTTCCAGTAGTGCTACATAATTTTCATTAAATGCTTCACCGTATCCTGAATAGTTCTTTCCTATAAGCGTTAAGTCTGTGGTTGTATCAATAGTACCATCTGCAATAGTTGCCAGTACCGCACCACTTGTTTTGTTAATTGTATAGGCCATTTATTTTTGCTCCAATATATAAATGTATTTATTCGATTTTAATATATCCACTTTATTAGCTCACTGAGCTTAGGTTAGTTAACGTTTGTATTCTAACTGTGTAATCAATTTGAATCAATCTGTTTAAACTTTTTTGTACTGGGTGGAACACCACGTGGGTCAACAGTTTACCTGTTCCTACTGTTCCGTTCCAGCTCTTTAATCCTAGTTCGTCAAATACATAAGTATCATCAAAGTTACTAGCATTATCGAATGCCGCTTGTCCACTTGGCTCACCGTAGTCAAGTAAACAGCTAACAATAATATCTGTGTAAACAAGACTTGTAGTATGACTAACTGTAATCTTGTTTCGTACCGGGTCGTTGTTCAAACTACTTGTATCATCAACAACTTTATAGTAAGTTGGATTATACAAATCTGCACTTTGTCCTGTACTGTTTGCTGGCAAGTAAGTTATAACTCCTGTTGGGTCAACACTTGTGCCGCCGTTCCCAAAATGCATTTCGTGAACGTATCCTGTTGTTTTATTAGCCAAACTGTTTGCTAATGCTTCACTCATATTCTCATAATGAATTGCATTGCGTTTGTTTACAAACACTTCGCCTGATTCAGGGTCAAAGATCTTAATGTGACCTTGCACTTGTACCCCACTTTTCTCGTCTGGCTTTTTTATCATTTCATTTTTCTCTTTATTAGTATTGTTTTCCATATTAAACTTTCAACATGCATTCAACTAATTTCTCATCAGCATCTGTGTTTGTTTCAATTGCAATACCTACTAACGGACCTGCTCCATCGCTACTCGCACAACCATCTGCGTGTGCAAACACGGCTTGTCCTTTATTTATGGCACCTATAACACGCACTGGAACCCGTCCACATAGTGCTATGGCGACACCTTCTAGTTCGCTATTCATTAAGTATGCTGGGTTTGTACTAATAACTCCTGCTACATATGGACTTCCTGCCCATGCAGTTGTTTCAGCATCACTATACACACCATCTACTTCCATAACAGTTCCTGGCGCATATTCTTTATCAGCAGTATATTTTTCTGCCAAGTCAGCATATTGTGCCGAACTAGATACAGTAGTTGTATTTGTTACTGCTAATGTTTCTGTACTTGGCACATAAGTTAACACTGCCGAGTCAGTCATTACACCATCTGATCCTGTGTTTTGATTTCCAAAGTGTAAGTAGTGTGTATCAGTACTTGCACTTTCTTCTGTAATTGTTACAGTAGATGCACTAGTTGCCGTTGCCGCATTTTGACCTGCGCCATTAAATGCAATAGTTACTGTGTCTCCAGTAATGCTTGTATCAACACCAGCACCACCTGTAAACGTTAATGTATCAGCACCTGTTGTAATAACATCACTACCGCTATCAGAAGCAATATTAAATGAACTTCCAAATGACGCAACCTTTGTATCGACGTATGCTTTAGTTGCCGCTTCTTGGTTTGAAGTTGGATCTACTAGACCTTTAATTTTGTTTGTGTTTGCATCAATATCACCAGTTGCACTTAATACTATATCACCTGATGCACTTGCAATAGTATTTGCAGTTACACTCAAGTTACCTGCTTTAAGTGTGCCTGCATTAAATGTTCCTGCAGTAATACTCAAGTTACCTGTTGATGAACCTGTGAATGTTCCAGTACCAACTGTGAACTCATCTGCACTTTCATCGTATCCGATAAATGCGTTTGCATCATCACCACGTTCAATAACAATACCTGCGTCATTGGCAGCCGATCCAGTTGTACCAGTTGCTAGTTCAAGTATGCTATCACTAATAGTTGTATTAGTTGTTGCTACTGTAGTTGTTGTTCCGTTAACTGTTAAGTTACCACTTAGTGTTAAATTTGTAAATGTTGGACTAGCACCCGAGTCAAGTGATATACTTGGAGTTGTGCCTTCACCAGCACCTCCACCAGTTACAGTAACTCCTGTACCGCCTGCCAGAGTTGCTACATAACTACCTGTTGTATCTGTTCCTAAAGTAATAGTACCGGCTAACGTTGTTGCAATACTAAGATTTGCACTGCCATCAAAATTACCTGTTCCGGTTACTGCACCTGTTAGTGTAAGATCTCTTGATGTTGCAAGTGCGGTTGCTGTTGCACTGTTTACGTTTATACTACTTGGTAAACCAAGTGTTACTGTCTGTCCTGTTGCAGTTGAAGTAATTTGGTTTGCAGTTCCAGTTAATGTTAAGTTCTGTGTGCTAAGATCAACTGTAATAGTGTCCGCGGCATCATCAATAATATTAAGCGTTCCACTACCTGCTAACCCATCAACATATGTTTTGTTTGCCGCATCAGCACCGGCAGTAGGAGCCGCTACATTTACAATTTTGTTTGTTAGCATATCAACATCGGCACTTGGTATAAACGACAAGTCAACTGTGTTATTACCAGTGTTCTGTGCAACAACGATTGGTTGTGCAACAGATCTAATACTATTGAATTCTAAACTAGTACCTGTTTTCTGTTTAAAAACATTAATACCTGTACCAACGTTAGCACCAGTGTTTGCTTCACCGCCACTTGCTCCTGGAGGTGCACTTGGCTTAAAGTTTGTTCCGTCCCAAGTTAACACATCACTAATAGTAGGTGCATCTGAACCTGTTGTACTTACATCACTAAGAGCGTCAACACTGAGGGAGTTTACTGCTGTTCCTACTCTTGCATCTGTATAGTACAAGTTCGGTGACCCGCCGCTACCTTCTGTCAAGTCATTTGTACTTTTGTTTCCAAAACTTGTATTAAATCTTGCTTCGGTATAGTACAAGTTTGTACTACCTTCCGATATGTTATCACTACCTAATGTAACTGCATCTTTGAAACCATTTACACTTTTAACATAGTTAAGTTCAACGACTGTGACGCGATTGTTTACATCATCAAAGTTACCATCTAACTCTTCAAATGTTAGTGGTACACTCTTATTTCTTCTAAATGTAATTGCCATTTTATTTCCTTCTTACCCCTCAGTAAAATACTATATGTTTATTTATTCATTAATTTGAACGTAATTTTCAACAACATATTTTGTTTGCAAATATCTTCCATTTTGGTTATATGCAATGTTAATAACAGGTATTGTTCCAGCATATTCAGTTAAGAACTTTGCTTGTTGTGTTGTGTGATACTGTAAACTATCTGTTGTACTATTAACATCATACCATACACTATCATATGGATTAGGTACTTCTTGTCTTAGACTTGAGTCAATTACTAAGTCTCCAACATAGTGTCTAAATGCAATAGCAGTTCCCATTGTACCTCTACGTAGGTTACTAAGCACATTGCCATCTTTCTTCCAGTAAGTAATACGTTCGTTGTCAATAAACACTACACCAGGAATATTACTTGCTAAATCTGGGTCTGCTAATTTACTACCGTTTGTTACTGTAATTGTAGTATCTGCTCTATTTAATGCTACTGCTACTGTTGTTGTAGCATCTTCAATCATTCTAGTAAAACGTGTTGCACCAAGTACGTCTTTCCACATTCTCCATGCAATCTGCTTTTTAATTGTTTTATCACTAAACTGGTTAACAACAATAATATCATTGCTTGTGATTGATTTTTTAATTATTAAGTCACCTGCACTACTAACTTCATAGTCTGTACCGACACTTAATTTAATTCCGTTTAGTGTAACCCAAATATAATTAATATCGGTTATTGTTCTGTACAAGTCAAATAGTGGACTATTAATAACTGCTATACTGTCACTATCAAAATTTGATGCATCATAATTGTCACCGTCATACCCTATTGTAATGGTTACTTCACTTGCTGTCAACCCCTTAAATGTCTGTGCAGTAATTTCTAATGTATCGTGATTACTAAATGTAGTTGTATTAAGTTTAGTACCAGTAGTAACTGGTAAACTACTATCTAACGTAAGTTGATTTCCAACTACAGTATATTCAGCATTTGTATTGTCACCTATTGCAATCTTTGAGCCACTTGTTGGAGCAGTAGTAAATGTAACTGTTCTTGGATCAGTTCCAACTTGTGCATCTAATGTCCAGTCTGTGTTAGCCGCTCCGTTAACAAATATGCTAATGTCCGAAGCAGTAATAGTTGTATGATTAATGTCTGCATTATTTGTCAGTGTAAAAGTAGTTGTGCCACCATCACCTGTGAAGTATGTGTATACTGCTGGACGTAATCTATTTTCATTTAGTTCAACAAATAGTTTTGCATCTGTTGGGCCATCATAGAATGGTCGATTAGTCATTGTAAATGTTCTTAAAGAGCCATTCATAATAATTGTATCTTGTGCCACATGACTGTATGCAATTTCAATACCCGGATCTAAGTTAAACACAAATACATGTATGTGTGCACCACTTACCGGCGCAGTTGAAAAAGTTAATACTCCACGCTCGCTCTCATCACTAATAGTATGATCTGTTTTAACACCGTTCACTAATACCAATGATTGCTTTGCTAATGACTGCTTAACAGGAAGTGTAATTTTTAAATCTGTTCCGTTGCTTATGTACACAACATCAAGTATCATATTTTGTCCAGTAGTACCAATGTTAATAACATCAATTATATCATTATTACTAGGAGCAGTATTAAATACAACTTCAAATGTCGTAAAGTCTAATGTAAACTCATCTGGTTGTACTTTACCTTGTTGTGCAGTGTAAATCATAATGTTGTCGCCAATGATATTATCTAACGGCATAAAACTAAATCTAACATCAGTTCCATTTGCTCTGTGCTTAACAACATCAATTTTTGGACTTAGTGCAGTTCCATTTTCAAGTGTACTAGGTGTTTGATATATTTCCATATCTAAACTATCAAATACTCTACCCGGTATAAACTCTTCAGGTGAATGTGCGTTATACTGATCAACAAACTTACCACCAATAATATCAATGTCTTCTGGTCTTGTTCCAAGTAAACTATCACCAAATCTATTTTGGAGTACTTGTGCTACTGTCAATCCTTCTGTTAGTACAGTTTGATTTTCTGAGTATCCAGAATCAACAAAGTCGAAGTTTACAAATGCACCTGCTTCCATTTCAGCACCGGTAATAGCAATATTACTTGCAGTAATATTTGTATCAGCGACACCTGAAATCATTTTAATGCCTTCAGAACCTACTTCAAAGTTATCAAAAGGTACTGCGTCAAAACCGCCTCTTGAGTAACCAGGCTCTTGATCAAACGTTGGTCCAACTATTTTATTACGTGGATATTCGATTCCATAGAATAAGTTTTCTAATTGTTTTGCTGGTTGTGTACTTGTTGGTTGGTAGTATGCAATAGATCTATCCATTGCATTTGTAAATGTTTCATCTGCAATAACTGTTAAACTATCACTTGTAAATGTTACTCCACTAGTAAAGTCTGCATTGGCAGTATATGCTTCACCTAAGTATGTAATCTTATCACCTGAGCTATATGCGGTTTCTGCCACCCACTCTTTAACTTCAGTTGTGTACTTTATTCTATCAAACTTTAAAGTACTTTCAAATGTTCTTATTTGTTCGTTACTAAGTCTTGCATAAGCACTTGCAGTTGTTCCTGCACTACCACTAAATGTTACTGTCGGTGTTGAAGTATAACCGCTACCAGGATTAGTTATTATAATACTAGTTACAACGCCTGTGTCAATAACTGCTGTTGCAGTAGCACCAGTACCACCACCGCCACTAATTGTAATTACTGGTGGAACAGTATATGCAGTTCCTCCATTTTCAATTACTAATTCTTTTACAATAAATGCTTTGTTTGAGTTGTATTGACTATTTGTTCCTGCTTTTAATCTTGCAACATCATCTGCACTACTTGTGTTTGGCTTACGATAGTATCCAAGTGTTGAGTCATAATAACTTGCAACATCAAAGTCTGTAACGTCACCGTCCCATGGCTCAGTGTTATCATAGTTTAGTACATACTCACGTATCTTTGTATGATAAGGTTTTGCTTCGCTAATGAAATCGTTAACGTAAGATTGATTATCTCTTCTGTAATATGGCAAGGCATCAAGTGCTCTAATGTTATGATTAACACTTACGAAACTTGTTTTGAATAACCAATCTACATATGGTTGCTCATCAAGTACATGATATATTATTGCCATAATTAAATTGTTATACTGAATTTTTAAATCTTCAACAAGTATATTGTTTAGTACACAATTAATAATTTTTCTAGTTTCAACTTGTGGCTCTTGATCAAACAGTTGGAAGTCAAATACTTCACTGTCAAAACCATAACGGTTCTTTGTGTAATCGTATAAACTTGTTCCTAGTTGTAGTGTACCGTTTGCAATACCAACAGTTGCATAATCTACACCGTTATAATATAATAATTCCCAAGCACCACCGTTGTCAACTTTAACAATCTCGCCACTAACTACTCCAGTTAAGTTAACTAAATCTTTCTTTAATTCTATTAAATGATTTATGTATGTTGTTGCACTATATCCAGTTGCATACCAGTCTGCATAAGCCCATTGTGTTTTTACATCATAACTTTGTAACTTTACAAGTGTCCAAGTATTATTTTCTAGTTTAGAATATATACTCCATAAGTTTTGTACATTCTCATCACTTGCAACAAGAACTCTCCAACCAGTCGGACGCTCTAAGAGTCTTACATATCCTAACTGTGTTTGGTTCTCGACACGTTGATTCCACTCGCCACTGTTTACTGTTGGCTCTGTATCTTCTGCAAGTAAGCCACTAATGTCTCTACTAATTGCAATAGGGTTTGCAAGTAATATAGGATTCACAACATCAACAAATGTTTTTAATGCAGTAAATCTATTAACAAACATACTCTGTCTTGGACGGAATTGTACGCCATGTTGTTGTGTAATATTTAAATTATTGTCAGGTACTTGATTACCTATTGTATCAGCACCGACTAAACTATCTACAAGTTTACGTTCTATGTTAGTAGGTAATGTTTGTTCTGCATAACCTTCTTTAATAATACTCCACTCAGTATGCAATACTTGATCGTTTTTCTTAATATCAAAATCAACTGCAAGAATAGTATTATTATCAATAATGTCACCATTCATATTATAACTAGCAATGTCACTTGGACTTGTAAATGCTACATACTTAATTCCGTATGTTGTTGGATCTACAATAATTTGTGCAACGTTATATGGACTTACTGTATGATTATCAGTAATGTCTCTAAGTCCTCTAACCCAGAAATAATACTTTGTTGTGGAACTTTGATTAGTGTAAGTTGTATTTGTTACATATAAGTTTGCATTGTAAACTTCGCCACCGCCTGTGTATGCACTTGGTAACACACTACTTTCAACCCAACTGTAAACATTAATAGCGGATCCTGGAAATACTGTGCTCCAGAATGTGCTACGGTATGCCCAGTCACCTTGTTCTGCATAGTTATATTTTACAGTTGCAAGATCCCACCAAATTTTACCAACTTGTTTTGAACTCCATGTACTTGCACCTTCGGCGGCATATACTGCTGGATCCCATAATGTTTTATAATCAATGTTTTCATCTGCTAGTCCTGGTATCTTTCCTTTAATAGGATCAATCCAGTCATAGTAATTAATAATTTTATTTGTTACTTTGTTGTAACTGAATACTCTGTTAATGCGTTTTGGATCAACTAATTTTGATTCCTGCTCACTGATGTTAAACACACTACCGTTAAGTTTATATTCAAACACACGACCTGCGTTAGTATTAACATTATCATCATATGGGGTTCCAACAAATATTGTTGTGCCTACTACTGCAATGTCATAACCAAATTCGTCATTGTCAGAAACAGTTGTGTTTGATAATGTTTGTGTTTGTATGTAACTATCATTTATTGATTGGTATACATAAACATTACCACCACGTTTTCTTCTGTCAACAAATGCAGTTGCTTTACTATCAACTACTAATTCACTATTGTCAAATGTACATGATGAATCAAATATACTAGTTGGTGCAGCTATGCTTAATGCACTTCCATCATTGTTAATTGCAAGTGCCTTACCAAATTGTTGTAAGTCTGTTTGTGCATCTTGTGTAATATTATGAACTAGTGTCCAATCATTGGATGCATACTTGTGTACACTTACTAATCCACTTTCACTTTCAAATCTATCTAAACCCGGGCTACTTGCAAATACTTTTAAGCCATCGTGTGTCATTGCAACATCTGTACCGTAAAAACTAAAGTCACCTGTGACTGATGCAATTAATGTCTTTTGTAATGTCCAACCAGGGCGTCCACTGTCTGCTAAAGTTGTACTATCGTCTGCTTTTAGTAATTCACTGTCTGCAGTTTTGAATGTTTCAGTATTAGCAACGTAAATGTAAATTGCACCACGTTGTTGTCCTGCTCCGTTTTCCTTAGGTGCACCAACAACAAACTTGTCGCCTGCTAAGTTTGTATCAATACTTGTACCAAAGTCTGAGCCACCGTTACCAGTAACTACTTTTCTTTGTATTACATTTAAGCCTGTGTTAACTCTTACAATACTTGATAATGCCGGAGTAACAGCAAATGTCATTAACCCGTTTACAAGTGTATAGTCTACACCTTCGATTTGTACTACACCTTCCAGTGTAACATTTCTACCAGGAAACATCGGTACAAGCGAAGTAACTTTGTTAGTTCCATCTGTAAATATTGTATCTTCAACTTTATTGATTTCAGTAACACCGTCTGCTTGTTCAATGTCTAAAATATAAACTGAAACATTTCCGGGTGACCCAACAAATAAACGTTTACCATCTTTACTAAACTTTACACTTTGTCCTAAGCGAGTAGCACTTGTATCACTCCATGCAAGTCTTAATTCATATTCGTACAGTTTTTTGTTTAACTTGTAAACAAATACTGCACCTTGTCCTGCGTTTGTGCCAGGTGCTCCAATAACAACAGTTTCCTCAAATACATCTACACTATGTCCAAACTCTCTAACTGATACATTTGTTGGAGCAAGTTGTTCACTTTCACTTAACTTACCTTCAATGTTTGGTGTGTACATTGATACTGCACCGTATGTTAAAGCAGTTGGCATACCAAATGCAGCCAAGCTCTCATCACCGTTTACTGCAATGCTATGTCCAAAGCGTCCATCTGTATAGTTGTAAATGCCAGGAGTAAATGTATAATTGTTTGCGTATTCTTTTGTCTTTTCAAATACTGCCCACTTGCCGTTGTAGTCATCAATGAATACTTTGTCATTTAACTTCCAACCACGTGTTGGATTGAAAGAACTAAGTGTAAGTTCATCTGCAAAACGAATGCTAGTAAACTTTAATACTACTGCTTCACCAGTTTGATCAAGTCCTTCAACCTTTTCATCTGTTTCAAAACTTTTTAATCCTGTTGTTCTTAATATTCTATGTACGCCACTACCTTCACCAAAGCCTTTAATAACAATAAAATCATCTGGTTGAAGTGTATGTTGTTCATCAGTTGTCCACAATATTGTATTGTTGCTACTTGCTTGTGCAGTTGTAACTACTACTTTTGTAACATCTAAGTAATACATATTCCAATCAAGTGTAAGATCGTTAGCAACGTATAAAACGTAACCAGTGTCCATTGTAGAAATATTTGAATCTAAGTTTTGATATGAAGTAATGTTAAACAGTGTAGCATCGGCATCAGTTAATTTTGCATAACCGGCATATGGTAATGCATCACTAATAATTCCGTAGTCGTCACTGGTTGGTATCCACTTGTCAGTTATAGTAGGAGGTGCCTCGTAAAAATTATTTACAAGTAAGTTATTAACACCTTCTTCTTTTTCTTCTATACTAGGAATAGTATGAATTACTGAAGGGTTACCTTGTGTATCAATTTCTCTAAGTTGTATTTCAACTCTACTGTTTACTTCTGTTCCGCCATACTCGCCACTGCGTATTGCCCACTCTTCAAACATATTAATGTCTGAGGTTGTGTTATCTAACTTAGCACGGAGTAGTTTGTCAATTGAATTCTTAGTACCCTTCTCACGTATCATACCTTGATAAAACTTTATCTGTGATGTATCGTTAAGTCCTAAGTTCTCTAAGTAACTTCTTGATTGATAACCAATAACACTTTTACCAAATCTATCAGCATCACTTTGTAAGTTGGCTTCGTCTAAATCATAAAATGATTCAAAGTTTCCACCTAGTGTGTCCCAGTTAGGAAGTAATCCTAATTTAAAACTATCTGTTGGTGCCCATTGATTATAATCAAATGCACTACCGCTTGTATGTTTTTGTACGGCAGTATATAAGTTATCATTATATTTTACAATAGTACCTTTAGAGTAATCTGTATTTTGTACAAACAGATCTACAGTACCACGATTTAAAATAAATCCTTGTGCCGTTAAACTACCGTCCCAACCTTGTGTTCTCCAACCTACTAAGCGTAATCTGTTTTGTCTGTTACCTAGTTCTGGTTGATATACAATATCGTTAAACACCGTTGTATTATTTAAAACTAGTACATGCTCATATTGTACTACTTTAAGATCTGCATAATAAATTCCGCCGGCGTCTGGTGCTGGCTCTAATTCAAATCTGCCGTCTTCTCTTTTTGTTTTAAAATTGTCTATTGTTAAACTGTCAAAGTTTTGATTTAGTACTGCCTTGCTACTTCCTAAGTCACTAACAAGACTGTCGATCATTCCATCTTCACGATTGAACTGTAAGAAGTTAGCACTAGGACTTATACTAATAACTGCACCTACACCCCAGTTTTGCTTATTCCAATATGCAAACTCTTTACCACTCATTGCCCAGTTGGCAGTTGTTGTTCCGTTGGCTACTTCTTCTGTACTGTTATCAAAGTCGTAACCTATTAATGTCAAGTAACGTCCGTAACTAATTAAGAAATCAAATACTTGTTGCGGAGAACTTAGTTCAGTACCGTACGCAACTTGTTGTGTAAAGTCTTGTGAGTCTTTGTACTCGTAATAACGATCTTCTAAAACTGTGTGTGTTTGTACGTTATTACTTTGTACACTTGGTATAACTGTAAAGAAAGGATTTGTATGATCGTAACCATATAATAAGTATCCTGTGTCACTTCTTTGTACAATTACTCCACTGTATGGAGCATTGATAATAGGACCAGTTTTTTGTACATGTAAACTGTAATCTTCATCTGGTATAATAACGTTTTCACTAATTGCGTTAGGACTTACTTGTTCAGCAAGTACTTTTAAAAATTTCTTATCTGTGTAACTACTTAACTTACATGCTAAGTTGATATCTAACTTATCAACTGTGTCTTCGAGTATAGTTGTTGACAATCCTAAGAATTGCATATAGTTACCGATGTATGTTGAATAGCCATTTACAATGTTACTATCTATAAACGGAATACTAAAGTCAGGTCTTTGTAATTGCTTATTAGTATTAACGTTAACAATATTATTTGTTAGTGTACTTCTACTAATAATATCTGTATCATATGTTAATCCAAAATACTTTGCAGGCTTCATTAAGCCCATTGCAATTTGGCATATAAACGGCCAGTCACTACTTTTCATCCAGGCTGACTGTGCAGGTCCAAAATCATTTAGTGTCCACGAACTATCGTTGTCGAATACAGTTGAACCTTTAGCAAGTGTCTTCCAAGGTGAACGTAATGTTCCATGTGTATCAACTGGAATCATATCTAGTAAATCAGGACGAGCATAATTTGTGTTTAGTGTATGTGTTTCACTAATTCCGTCACTGTAAATTTTACCGTCACGTAAGTCTTCCCATAGTACTAAGTTTCCACTTGCATACGGAGCCGGACCATAACGTGATTCCCACCAACTTGGCTTTTCACTAAAGCCTAACATCTCCCACGGATGAGTATCTGGTCTATCAGTATCAAAGTAAAAGTTATAAATGCCTCTCCAGAAACCTGGAAGTAGCTCATCAGTTAGTTTGTCGTTTAATTTATTATAGTTCCAACTAAACTCGTTGTTAGTTGTATACTCTTGATTGGTAGTCCAATTAACTCTGTTTTGTATTGCCCACTTTAAGAAAAACTTTGCAATGATATTGTTTTTCTCTATAAGCGAATAACTTGTATCTCTCCAACGTCCAGGCATAACATCATTGATGTCTAATACTTCTGGTTTGTACGTTGCTTTGATATTGTTATAAATTCTGTTTTCTAGTTCAATTAAAATGTCATCTAAGTATCCGCCAAATGCACGAGTCTTACTTCCATCATGTCCTTGGATCATTTCTACATCAGTAAAATAACTTGTATCGATATATTTTACAGGCTGGTACTTTGGGTATAAGCCTAACTTACTTGGTGTAGGTGGAATATAATTTCCTGCAGTATTAGAATAGTCAACAATTTTAATAACATCAGTTAGTGCTAATAAGTCTTTCTTAAACTCAACTGCGGCTCTGATACTACTAAATGTATAATCAGTTCCATGTTGTAGTTGTACATTATTACGATATACTAATACACTTCTATTACCATTTGTTCCTATTACAAATAAGTTTTCAAATTGATAACTGGTTTGTCTATCATCAGTAATAGTGTATTTTCTAATCTTTTTATTAGTACCGTGTCCAACCATATCACTATGATAAAACGGAAACGTACTACTTTTTGTATTGTTAATACTTGCAAGTATCACATCAACTGCGGCAGGAATATCACTAAAATCTAAGTCCAGTGTGTTAGACGCTTGTATAAACTTCTGTTTAAACTTGGTATATTCACTTGCATTATACTCAACTGACTTAACAAAGTTTAAGTTGTTGTCTTGTAAGAATACACTTGGAAAAACCATTCCAGCACTATGATGTAAGATATTACCAGCATGTTCACTACTGTTAACAATGTCTCTTAGGTTACTACTTCCAGGATATGTTCCATCAAAGTCAGTAGCAGTTTTTAACGTACTACCTACGTGGTTACGCATCTGCCCAAGCGTGATAGTATCAAACTTAGCGTTAAAGGCATTGTTGCTTAGATTAACCGGTACTTGGTAATTGCCGTATTGTGTTGCAGTATTACTTAATACTTCAATAATAATTTGTGTTTTTGCAGTTGGTGCCGTTGTAAATTCAACAATGTTTCTGCCACCAAATGTTGTTGCAGTCCAACCTGTTGTTATTTCTACGTTATCTTTGTAAACTATTACACTAGGACGACTTGCAGTAGATGTAATAGGCTCGGCTCCTATATCAAACTGTTTTGCATCACCAGAGGCAATATACATAACTTCTTGATATTGTGTACTTGGGTTAATTACTTTTATCCAACCGTCTGTATACTTTTGTGTTCCTGTACTATCTGTACTTTGAATAAATCCAGTGTTGATGTTTTTAGTTGTACTGCCTGTTGTTGTAGTGTATACAAATGTATCAGTGCTGTAATCATTGCTAAAAATAATATCGCCAATGTTACTAAAGTTTCTGTACTTTAATGCAAATCCTAATTCTGTATCACTTGCACCTGTACCAGTAGCATATGAAAATAATTTACTTCCTGTAAAGTTGTTTCCAACATATGAAGTTGCATTATTTAAACTTACTCCAGTTGAATCAAAGATATCAAATAGCGGTGCTTGGTTTATAAAAGTCTTTAACTGACATAAACTCCATGCAGTTCCATTCCACTTATAACTTTTTCCTTTTTGCGTTGTACCTTGTTTAACAGAAAATCCAGTGTTAACTGCAACTATGTCTGTAGTACTTTCAACTAATCTAATTTCTGTATCGCCTGTACTCTGAAAGTTTACAATGTTAACTGTATAAACTTTACTTCTTACATCTGCGTTTGTATCTGCGGCAAAAATAACTCGCATGCCTTCAGTCAGTAGTACTCCGTCAATTCTAAAATTGTTTGTGTTTTGTACAATACTAAGTGCATCAGTAGTATAGTTGTCAATTAAATCAACCGGTGCTATACCAAGTGTGCCGTGATTAAAAAGATTTAAGTTTCTATTGAATTCAATAATTGGTCTATTTGCTCTACTAGTTTGATCTAGTGTTGGAATAGTTTTATTGTATGTTGCAATAGTATTAACAACTTCTTTATGGTACCAGTGGTTACTTCTGCTCCATGCATTTCTATCTACACTACCACGTCTAATTGTAACATAATCTTTTGTGTCAGTATTTGCTAGTTCATAACTCACATGCTCGGCTTTGTCAATTAAGAAGATACCTTCTCCTACACCGTCAACAATAAATGTCTTATTTTGTTTTGTAGTAGGTAATACAGTTGTATCAAAACTAATATGTAATCCGTTTGTAAACTGTACACCGTTTGGACTTGTGTATGCAGATTTGCCAACAACTTCGTTATCAATATCTATTGTTCTATAGTCAGGATCAATTAATTTAATAACTCCATAACGTGTTGCATCTGTACTATCCTGATAGTATAGTGTACTCATTGGTGCAGTGATTGCCGGCACTACTTGTAAATTATCAACACTTGGATTTCTATAATATTCTTTTGTGCTATGAAGTGTACCTTCATTAATTTGTACTTTTTTATCTATGCCTATTGCTTGTATAGGTAATAATGTAATCTTACTACTGCCGCCAACTTGTATTTGGAAAACACTAAAACGGTTTGCTTTTGGCAATACAGTTGTGGCATCCCAATTAGCATCATCTTCAGTTGAATGTGTAAAGATAATAGTTTTATTTTCAAGGAACAACTGTCCATCAACACCGCCAAGTTCTTGTATCTGGCTAACTGTCTTACCATTAATTTGTTTATGTGTTAAATCACTTGCTAAGTCAACTGACGCAACATTAACTAATGTTTGTGTAAAAAATTGTTGATCTCTTGATTTAGGAACATTAAATGTTACACTACCGTTACTTTGTCCGTTGTTAGTTACACCAAAGATATCACGTGTGCTACGATTAAAACTTATTAAACTTTTGCCTGTAGTACCCGGCTCTGACTGAATCCAAAACTGACTTGTCTGGTTAACAGCAAATGTATAACTGCCTCCACGCACCAAGTAGATAGTTGGATTTTTAGTATCACCATATGTAGGACTTAGTGTGTATTCTGATAAGCCTGTATGTGTAACTGTAAAGTCTGTGTTAATAGGAACGTCGTTTGCACTAACGGCAACAGTACCAGGACCACTTGGTAACCAGTAGTACTCTCCAAAGTTGATTAACTTGTCGTAATCACTGAACCCACCCCAGTTATAATATTCTTGTTCAAATAATCTATCGTGTCTTGTTGCATCACCACCGTTAGCAGAAATGTTATTAATTAAATCATCATACGTTACAACAAATTCAATCTCGTTATTTTTTTTGTAAACTGTACTAGGCTCTAGTTGAAAGTTTTGTCTGTTAGCACCTACTGTACTAATATATGGATCATCAATACTATAACTAGGTCCTCGTCTTTTACCGACAAAGCCGTCAATGCGTTCTAGGTTCTTACTATTAAGTAACTGATCTAGTGTAGCATGTAAGAATTTTTCGTTCTTAACTGTTTGTAAAAACTTAGGTAAGAACGAACTGGATTTACGTTTAGCCATTAGTAGCCCCCACCGCCACCACCACCGCTACCGGATGATGTTGTTATAATAGATGATGTTCCGCTTGTTGTTGCTGAACCTGTGTATACTTCGCCTGTTGCTTTAATGTTAGAAGCCGTAATAGCGTCTATTACTGCTACGTCATTAACTGTTGCGGCATTAACAAATATTTCATCATGTTCGCAACTGATTTGATATAAACTACCAAACGCTTGTGTTCCACTTGTTGGAACAATAACAACACTATTTAAATAAGGTGTAAGAGTAGTATGTAAGTAAGCACTTAGCTCACTAAAGAAAAATGTTTCACCAAAGTCCCAGTTTTCAACTGCAAAGTATTGATTAAGTGCTACAACTAGTTTTGATTTAATTTCACTGTCACTAATATTATAGCCTGGATTTTTAACTACTTTGAAACTTGCACGTAGGTTAGAATCTGCTTTTAAACCAAACAGTGGCTTAAATTTTGCACTATGCATTACAAGTGCATCACTTAAACTCTTGTAGCCTTCTAGTGTATTGAACTGACTTCTTAAACTGTTTACTGTTGGCTCTGCTGGCAAAACAACAGTTGAACTTGTATCTTGTACATACTCAACATACGCATCACTATAGTTTTGTGTTAGTAAGTATATGTCAATGATGTTACCTGGACTTGGATCAATACGTCTATCGTTTGGTGCATGGTGTGAGTAATGAAACTTAATTGCATCACGTCCTACACGCACTTGATAATCAAGACTTTCAATTGCTACTTTTGTTCCGGTTGCATTGCTTATTACATAAAATTTATTATCAGTCACTGCGTACAATACTTGATTAGTTAACAAGTTAGTAAGTTGTGCATCTATGGCTGCCTTTGTTTCATATGTATGATTTACTGTACCGGCTGGCATTGCAACATACTTGTCAAAGTTATCGTAGTCTGCTTGTCTCTTTAAGAATACAAACTTTCTATCAGCGCCTGCTCCAGTTGGTACATCAATGCCAACTGCCATATCAAATATATCTGGATTGTCAATTATACCATCGTCATCTTGATCTGCAAACGTTACTAATATTTTTGTATTGTCGTTATAACCATCTGACTCAGTTACAACATTATAAACATTCCACTCAAGGTTTCTTACAAGTGGTGCAGCCGTTACCGGGTCTGCGTTTACACCTAGCACACTAATTGTATCTTTCTTTGTGAGTCCAGTAACTGGATCATAAACCTTACTAGTCTTATCATGATAGAAACGTGTTTCTTGCTCACTAGTAAAGAAGTATTCAAGACCTCTATATGTAACTGTGTAAGTACTTCCATCAGTTGTAAATTTAATTAACCAACTACCATCTTTATTTGTAGTCGATGTATCTTCTGCAAAGTCTCTACTAAAAGTATTGCCTGTGCTAATATCTCTGTTTTCAACCACATACCAAACATTGTCTAAGTAGTCAAAACCTATTGCAAAGTTTTTATACTGTTTGATATTTGTAAAAAGTGTACTTTCAAATGCACCTGGTAAGTCTGACTTAAAGCCAGGTAGTACAGTTTGTGCTATTGCAGTTGATGGAATGTTTTCATTTAATCTAATTGCACCAGTTTGTGCAGTTACTTTACCATCAGCAACACCTGTGCCATTATTGTTAATACTAACAATGCCACTATATACATTTTTCATACTTCCTGGATGATTTGGATCACCGGACATCAGTGTTCCGTTTTCCATAAAGTGATTACCTGTTGGTGCAGCAAACTTTAACATGCCGCCTACTTTAACAAAACTTCTGTTGTTACCTGATGCAGTTCCTATTTCTAGTACTTCCCCGGCATCGTTAGTAAAGTATCCAGTACTATAATTACTGCCAAAACTTACACGGTTCCAATTAACATTGCTTCCTGTTAATGCTTTACGTTCATAGTTTGCAAAGTAAAAATGTTCCATTTCGTTACTACGAAGTAAAGGCTCAACAGTATTTTTAAGTACGTTAAAAATATCATTGTCTGTAATCCATGTAAATGTTACATTGTTTAAAAATTCGTTTCTGTATAACGCACCGTCGTTAGCATATATGTTTGTACTAGAATATCTTCCAGTTACATCTTTAACATCTAAGTATCTACTAATTCCACTACTTGTTCTGTTAATTGCTTTACTTTTAATAACGTTATTAAAATTAGTTAATGGAAAAATATTATAGTCTTCGCCATTGATCATTCTGTTTTGTGTGTAGTACTGTTGTGGTGCTTTTGATTTAATATCTGCAATACTATCTCTACCACTTGCATTGTCAACTGTGTACTGTAAACTTAATCCTACACTTAGTTCTTCAATTGAACCAGTCTTACTAACATAACTTATATTAAGTTTCATTCCATTAATATCATTTGGCTTAATACGATATGATCTTCCGTTGCTTGTACGATAGAATGTACGGAAACTACCATTTGGAATATCTGAAAATACTCCATCGCCAAATACTAAATCAATTTGATCATCTGTTCTACTGTTAACTGCAAACAAAGAACGTACATTTTCACTTAAACTATTATAGATAACATTGTTACCAGTTATAGCAGGAACTTTAGTCCACTCTGTGCCAGCATCTGCGTTTGCATCAAGGTTGAATAACCATACGTCATCATTGTTAATTCCATTAACATCAATGCTAACAACACGATTTGACAATGCAGTATTCAACTGAAACTCTGAAGTTTCTAGTGTTCCTTGCTTAAAGTAAAAGAAGAAGCCAGTATTACTTGATCCTGCTCCTTTACCATCTTGTCTGTAAAATGTGTTAAACGTATCACCGGGTCTAGGTGCTGCTTCATAAACATAATCCTTACCCTGGAATGTACCATTAACAACTTCAAACGTCATACTCTGTCCGGCAACATCTGCAACAAACGGTACAACAGGAATTGTATCTGGTATTAAATTAATTTGATATATTTCAGTACTGATTCCACTTAGTGTTCCTTTTAAGCCAGGATTACCAAAACTCTGTGAGTTTGTCATAGCGGCATTCATTATTACTGCATAATGTTCTAAGTAGTCTGGATTTGTACTATCGTTCCAAACAATAAATGCATCTGCTAAGTTACGTCCAGTACTATCAAACACGCTTTCAGTAGTTTGTATACTTGTAATTTTTAACATGCCTCTTGCAGGCTGGTTACGTTTTGGATGATAACTTAATAACTTTGCTAAACGTAATACACTATCACGACGTTGTGCAGTTTCTAAAAAGTTTTCTCTTGCATTAAGATCTTGTCTAAAAGCAAGACTTTGTCCAAAGTATGCAATAAGATCCATAAGTGCAATAAATTCACTACTTTCAATGTAATCATTGAAGTCTTCTGGATAGTTGTTACGCAAGTATTGTACCATAGTAGTACGAAGTGTTTCAAAGTCATAACTTTGAAAATCTGCGTCTTTGAATGTTTGATAAATCTTTGTCCAGTCTTCTGAAACAAATAAACTATTTTGACGTTCACTAGTGCTCATTTAAATATACCCAGTCCCTTATATTGTAGTATTTATGCGTTTTATAAAGTGCGTATATTATTAAGCAGTTGCTTTGCCACTTTGACTATCAAACGTAATTACCATATCTTCGCTATAGTCACCATCAGCGTATGCTATTGCTAACTCTACTTGCAGCCCATGTTCATACTCTGCAACGTCTAATGACCTTAATATTATTCTCGGATCTGAATCAATGATGCCTTGCAAGTTTTCAATAACTGCATATCTTACTTCATCAGTAAAAGGATCAAAAATATAATCCCATATTATACAACCAAACTCAGGATTCATTAATCGTTCGCCTAATCTTGTATTAAAATGATTAATTAGATCAGCACGAATTAATACTTGGTCTGTTGCCGCAGTATCTACAAAATCTCTTCCAATGCTTGTGTAACCGTAATAGTTTGCCATATCAATATTTACCTATGCTTTTTTACTCTTCTGCAAGTCTATCAGGACTAGCAGTTACTATTTCTGCAACGTAAGGTGCCTTGTTTGCTATTTTATCACCTAGTCTTGCAACTGGTTTATCATTAGCAAGTACGTTAGGACTGCCTGTAATAATCTCACCGTGATGTCCACAGTCAGTTAAAACTAAGTCACCTAATCTAGCAGTACCTTTATTGTTTGTTATATCGTCGGGACTAGCAGTAATAATTGTTCCGCCTATTTGTTGTGGAATATGACTTGGGTGACTGCATGTTCCGAATGTTCTATCACCTAGTCTTGCTACCGGTCTTCCCATTATGCTGCTCCTGTATCAGTCCATTTTTTTGATACACCATTCCATTCTTTTCTAGCAATAGATAACTTATTACTCGGGCGAGGTGCTTCTATTACTGACCTGCGAGCTGATACATTGGCAAAGTCATCGACTCCAAACGCACTATTTAAATCTGTTTCAGTTCCGTATACTCTTGTTGTTCTTGCCATCTTTGAAAATGACTCAACTGTTTCCGTTATACTATTAGCAACATCACTAAACGATCCTATATCTGAAAGACTTGTAATTTTTACATCAACGTTTTCTACAATGTCTCTAAAACCTTGCAACTTGTTAACTCCTTCAAAGCTCAAGGCTCCTGTTGAACTAACTGCTTTTGAAATAGACGGAAGTGATAATCCTTTAGTTGCCGCCATTGCTCCATCAATACCAGCAAACTTACCAATAGAACCACTAGGGTCTCCCATGCTAAGTGCATCACCTAGATTTCCAGGTGTTTTAATTCCAGCAGCCTTTATCGCATCAGTTTCTAATCCCATACTTAACTTGTCTTTGTTACCTACTGATATTTCTCCAAGTTCTGCTTGTGCTTCGAGTATAGCCGCATCAAGTTTTGCAAGTGCTATCATTTCAGCAACACTTCCATCCTTTAATGATTCAAGCCCGCTAGCCATACTGTTTACACTGCTTAGTGCAACACCGGCTACTGCTTTCATATTCTTAGTTGCTTTGCCTACTGCCGCACTAAGACTGATTGGAATAAGAGGACCGCCAAACACAGGAATGTCTGCACTTGGATCTGGTGATCCTGTTTTAGCCTCAACTACTTTTTCTTTACCATTTGGAAAACGTTTGTCAATGTCAGCAGTTCTGCCATACATCATTACTTGCGTTTTATTATACTCAACCTCTTTGCTTGGTAACTTATAATCAATATTGAAGTTAACAACTTTAAGATTAGGCTTTATCATGTAATTTTTTAATGCCATTATAACGCTATCTGCTCCACTTCTTCTTCAGGTATCTCTTCAACTTTTGCACCATAACGTTTGTTTAACTGTGCTTCAGTTCCGTACACTCTAATTAATGTTGTTTTTTCTTCAAACGGACTTTCGCCTGCTTCTTCATTTGCACTTAGGTTTCTTACTTGCAGTGTTTCAGTAACATCTCTAAAAGGCTTTTTACGATCGATGTTAAAGTTAACTAGTGCTCCGTTATCTTGTATACGTCTGGTGTGTCTCGGCACTTTACTTTTAACTTCTTTAGTTGCTTCGCCTACTGTCCCACTTGCTTCAAACTTACTGTTGAGCATTGCTTCTTGTATTCCTTTACAACTTAATCCGCCTGTAACACTAACCATGTCACCTAGTTTTTCAACGCACACATTAAGTTTTTCTTCTGCTTTTGTCATAGCGTCTGCAATAGCATCACCTGGTGATTTTAATTCTGTTATCGGATCGCCAAATGCATCATATGTAGGGTGTCCATCTGCATCCATTACTGGTACTGGAATTTGTATACCAGTTCCTGCTGATGCATTTACTTTAGTTGCTTTACCGTCAACTGCATCCATATAATCAATAAATGCTTGTTCAAGTTTTGATTTCATTTCTGTCTTACCGGCATTAGTTAGTTTTGTTAGTAATGCATTTACTTGATCAATCTTGCTAGTTGCAGTTTCTTTAGAAGCAATTATACTACTCATTGCTTCAGTTAACTGTCCTGCGGCATCTTGTGTCTTTGTTAACATTTCTGCAGTTTTTACTTCTGTTTCAGCAGCCGTAATTGCAGTTTTAATGTCTGGTGTAATTGCGCCAATAGTTCCCATAATGTTACAGGAATCTCCGCCTAGTTTAAGTGTTTTGTTTGCACCCTCTGTTAGTTTTGTTAAGTTGGTTGCTACATCACCATCTAGGTCAAAGTTAAAGGCTCGTCCGGCAAAATTAAAAGCCATTGTTAGTCTCCTCTACTCCACGGTTCGTGTTCTGGTACCACGTTGGCAATACTGCTTAGTACATCTTTGTTATTATTAGATGTTACCAAGTCATTTGTTGTTGGTGTTGATGCAACTGTTGCCTCTGGTCCATTATGATGTATGTCACTATCTAATGCAGTGAACTTTTGATCTTCAGCAGTTCTAACATGTAAAGGTCCTTCACTTTGTATGTAGGTTCCTTTTTCACTTACTGCATCTATTGTTCCATCTTCGGCATGTATTTTTACTGCCGCTTTTTTTGATTTTATATTTACGTTCATGTCTGCTTCTAAATTAATATTGCCACCTGCTTGTACATTAAATGTTCCTTCACAATGTACACTAAAGTTTCCTGCACTATAGGCATTTGTATTTCCAGTGTTGTCCATTTCAATCCAAGCATTACCACTTGCAGTTGCAACGTATAGAATACCTTTCTTATCGTCCATTAATATTTGATGTCCAGTACTTGTTCTTAAACGAATCAAGTTACTATCACCTTCAACATCTCCATCATCCATAATAAACATATGGCCTGGTAAACGTTGCTTAACTTTTAAATCTTCTTCAGTTGCAGTACCTTCTTCCATTCTTGCTTTTAATGTAATATTTGTAGCAGGATCAGTGTTTACTGATCTTCCTGGAGTGCTTATACCGTAAACTGCACTATTGTTTTCTCTTTGGCTACTGCTAAAACTTTGTCCACGTACTGTGTCGTTTAGTAGCCCTTGTTGTTTAAATATTTTTAACAACGGAATATTAACTGGTCTTTGTATTACACCTAGTGTGCTTCTATTTTCATCTTTAAATTTTACATTTCTTTCAATGACTGGTAGAATGTCTTTTCCAGTTTCCGCGGCTGGTAAAATATCAAATACTTTTGGATCCTCGAGCCAATGCTTACTACTAGGAATACCCGGAGTCATATGATTACTCATATCATCAATCAAGCAACCTATACAAACACCTTTGTCTTTAACACCTTCAAGAAAAGTTACAACAACTCTAACTCCTGGATCAGGAGGTGACATCCACATTCCGTAACTGTATATGCCCTCAAGTTGATCTTTACCTATGTTGTCTTTATCTGTTTTGCCGTAGTATGGTGTACTCCATTGTACTGGTATCCAACTATTTGTTGCTTGTTCAGGACCGCCAAATGCTGGAATGTATACTTCAATACGTCCTGTTCTCAACACGTCACTGTTGTTTTTAATAATACCTTCATAAGGACCTGGATCAACAATTTGACGTTTTTTAGTTACGTCAAGATCTGGATCAATCCTATTTAGATACTGTTGTGCAGTTGTACTCATGTTGCTATTTTCCTAGCATTGTTTAGTAACGCATTACTGGCTTTCTTTGCCTTAGTAAGTGCTGACGCCGGTGGTTCCCATCCACCTGTAATTGCTTCTACGCCTTCGCCTATGCTATTAACATCACCTGAAGGAAATCCTTTTGCTAAACTACCTGCTTTGTTTATTGCATTTTGAATTCCATTGGATCCTGTTATTGTTTTATCAAAATTATCTGGTAATGGTATTCCGGGAACTTTCCCACCTAACGCACCAGGACTAAATCTTTGTGCCGCAGTTGGTGTTTGTTTAATTTTTAAATCAACACGCTGATTAATTTCTTTTACAGTTTCAACACGCTTTTGACTTTCAGATGCTTCAACAAAATCAGACAACTGCTTGCCTCTTTCTCTAATTGCTTTTATACTTTGTGTAAACTTACCACCTGTAAATTTGCTATCAACTTCAACGGCTTTGTATATGCCATTCATAGTAGGTGCAGTAACTTCTGCAAGTCCTTCTTTGTCGTGTCCAAATCCACTGTACAACCCTGTTTCTGTATTAATGTCTTCTGGGTTTCTAAATGATAGTGATAAATGCCACTCTCTGTCTGGATTCAACGTTTTATCATCTGGAAGATAAGACGGTGCTTCTGATGTAACATTGCTTACTGCTCGTAAGTCCTGTGATTGTATAAAAGCAGGATCTCCTATAATTTCAAGAGAGACTTCAATTAAATCTGCACCAGTTGAAAAAACATCTTGCATAAAGTTATCAACAATCATTGCACGAGGATCACTTCTAGGATCACTTATACCTTTTGAAGTTCCAGTATCTATAACAGCCTCTTTATTAAATGGTGCAATAACACTAACTGAGTTAGCATCTGACTTAGCCAAGTTACCTGCGGCAAAATCTGATGGGTCGTACTGTGCTTTTGATGATGACGATTTTTTTGCCTTTTCCGCAATTTGGTATAAGTTCTTTTGATAGTACGCACTATTAAACTGAATGTCAAAGTTTAGTATGTCGTTGTTCTGTCCTGTGTATAGATATTTATAGTCTTTAACAACGTCCTTAATAGGTGCCTGACCAAAGTTTTCATAGTCTTTACCATGCATGTTATACTTCTTAATTGTGTATGTTATTTTTCTTGCAAAGCAATTTCTCTTTGTGTCCCACTTGTCTAATAGTGTAATTTTAGGAACAATTCTGTAAAAGTTAATTGGTGTGTCTTGGTTTTCTTTATATTCTGAAAATTGCTTATCAGGTACTAACTGCAAGTTATCGTTCTTAACTTGGTTAGTCATGTATGTACTTGTTCTCATTATGCTGTGAATACACTGAATAACGTTTGTTCCTGCTCGTATTGAATAAGACTGTTTTGACTCGTTGTAATTAAAATTTTGTAGAAATTGCCCTTGTGCCTTTTTAGCAGGATCGTTTTCATTTTTAATTTTTCTATATTCAACAACATCTTGCAACGTAATAGTTGATGTAGAAATATCAGGATCTACTACAAATTCATATTCATCAGCAAATAGTTTAGTTCCTTGTTTTACTTGTTCTTTTTCAATTAAGTTAAAATATCCTGCAAGTCCGCCTTGTACAACATCTGATCTAAGTGCATCTACTATATCCTCTGGATCGCCCATTGGGTTTGTTATCTTTTTCCTGTACTTGGTAAATGTTGTAATGTCACTAGTTAGAAACTCTCCAATAGTAGTTGCATCAACCTTAACATCAGTTTTGATTGTTGCTTTAGTATTCTCTAATGCTAAACTGTGGTAAGGAACACATTCAACATTATAAACTGTGCCTGCCTCAGTTGCTCCAAATGTAAACTTTTTTATTTTTACAGGAATATACCTTGTTGATTCAGGAGATCCATTTTCAACTAATACACCGTCCTTGTCAAAGCCTTTAAAACTTATTTTTAACAAGTATGGTTGATTAGTATAATTATAACCACCCATCTCTTTGCATGCCATTACAAGTCCATTAAGTAATGTCATTCCATATGGTTCTGTAACTGTAAAACTAACCTCTGTGTTTACACTTCCAGCATTGCCGGCAGACGGTGCAATTTTACTAGCAATCTCAACATCATCAATAAAGTAATCTAACTTAAAAAACTTGTTTCTATTCTTTTGATTTCCGCCACCTGATTTAATTAACAAACGTCCGGGCAAGTCTTCTATTGCAAACTTAGGATCGTCTACAAAACTATTAAAATCATTTACTCCTAAAACAAAAAACTCAAAATGATATGTGTAACTTGCATATTCATGTAATACGTTTTTCTTAAACAGTGCTGGGATTTCAGTTGTATCTTTTGTTTGTGATCTTACTATTGTTCTGCCTGAACCTCCAAACGGTTCTAGTGCGTCTGCCTGACTAAGACGTACATCCTTAGTTGCAACATCTTTAGCAGTTTTATTATATTCTGGATGCCCTGGAGGTGGTCCTGAGGTTTTATTGTCAATATTATCATCTGTGTTATTCTTATCAACAGGTGCCGTGTTTTTATTTTCAGGATGTCCTGGAGGTGGTTTTGAGAAACTTGTCTTAGTTACCGGTGTTCCTATTTTTTCTTTACCACCTGAACTAGCACCAGTAATACCTTCTGACTTGCCACCAGGCCCACCTGTAAGTTTGTTCATAACATCCATTGCAGCCGCAGCATCTTTATTGTATTCTGCTTTTTGGCTTTCTGGTACTAATTTACCTAAACCATTTATTAAGTTTTGAAGTGCCACGTTATATTCCTAAATCATTAAATAGTCGTTCTTGCTCGGGTAAGAATATATTAACTCCTTGTTTCATATCCCATATTGGGTCATGAATTATATTTGGATTACGTTGTGCAAACACCCACCATAACTTTGGGTTATCATATAAGTCGTTCGCAAGTAAGTCTGGACGATATTCATATGTGGTATTGATTGTTAATATTTGGTCACCTGCTGAAGCACTGATTGGTCTAGGTGTTAATGTTTCTAGTTGTCTATTAACGTTTGTTCCAGTTCTATAATAAGGGCTGGTATTACTGTACGCCATAATGTTTCCTTACTTTATGTATTTCTTTAATAACAAGTAAATTGTATAACAAGCAAACAAATATACAGTTGCTACGCCTACATCTGGTAAATGTTCACGCATGTGATATATAAATTCTATGCCTGCTTGTACATCACCTTCAGTTACTTTTTCTTCCATTAGATGAATCCTTTTGAACTACCGGCTCCACTTGCAAGTGTATCTAAACCAAATTCTCTTAATTGATTTCTACTGTAAACCGGTGTAACGCCTACACTTATTTCAGTTTGTCTTGGTACACGAGTTGTTCCTGGTGAACTTTCAAAACCTCCTGCTGACAGACCTGGTATTGCCATATAGTCTACTTCTGCGGGTAGTGTAATCGATACGTTGTTAACAACACAAGGAATGTTTGGCATTAAGTGTTGTCCGTGTCCACTTAATCTCATAATTGGAGGCGGGTTACCTGCAAGAGCTCCGTCCGCTTCTCCAAACATTTTTGTAATTGTTCTTAAAAATTGTATTACTGCCATTACATAGATTGCATCAGGCCCTGAATCAACAGTAAATGTTCCAGTTACTAATATGTCTTGTACTGAACTATTACTGTAAAAATTAAAGGGATAATTACTATGTGTAGGACTTGTTCTTGAATAATCAACTTGATGTTGAAATGTAATAGCAGGAGTATATGGAAATACAACTCCATTTGTCTCGGCTAACGGTGAAATTAAACCGCCAGTACTGCCATTATATAAAATTTTACTTTTAGGAGGTAAACTAAGTCTTACTCTATGGTCTGCGTTTTTATTACCAACAACTGGGTAACTAGTACTCATTGCAGCACCTTTTTTATTAGCACTAGCGCCTTTACTAATACCGGCACCAAATAGTCTACCAATATCAGGAGCACCACCACCTGCTAAGTTTTTCATGCCAGGCATAAATCCACCTACAATATTAGCCGCCATTGGATTTTTGTCTGCAAACTCTCCAAAACTTGCATAAGATGGAACAGTTGATGTTGTTACACCTTTGTTTTTTGCTAATTGTGAAACCGGTGCACCTTTACTATTGTATTGTACATCGCCCTTACTATTTAAAATTCTACCCATTATTAAAATACCTCTTGCTCTATGTATTTATTTACGTTATAATGTACATATATAATTATAAGGAAACCCTTAAATGGCCACCAGAAACTATCTCAACAACAGAGATTTATTAAAAGAAATACACAAAAGTAAAACAAGTTACGGATCATATATTGATATCGAATCAAAAGATGTTGATTGTATTGTATTAAGCGTAGCCGCTATTGACAAGTCCTCAATTAAAGAAGCTCGTAAAGCACGGGCTGACCGAATACAACGTGCGGCGTTTGAGAAAAACGATAACAAAAAACTAAAGATGGCAGACTTTGCAGTTGACCCTGAAAGTTTTCAGTTAAGTGAACTAGTGTTCCGTGTAATGACATTTGAACATATTCCATTAGAACCAGGACGTAAGAAAACTCCTAAAACAGTTGCAGACCATCATACCAAGTGTTTGTTTCCTCCATACCAGCATTATAGACATGATGATGACGGAGAACTACAGCTAGTGGCTAAAAGTCATTGGGTTGGTGGAATGGAAAATGGTTACTTTAGTCAGGATCATGGAAAAACATCAAACAAACTTGCAAACATGTACATGAAACTATGTGAACGTTACAGTCACAGATATAACTGGCGTGGTTATACATATGTTGATGAAATGCGTGGACAAGCACTTGTACAACTTGCACAAATTGGTTTACAATTTGATGAATCAAAGAGTCAAAACCCATTTGCTTATTATACTGCCGCTATTACAAATAGTTTTACAAGAGTACTAAACATCGAAAAACGTAATCAAAACATACGTGATGATATACTTGAAATGAATGATTTAACACCAAGTTATACCAGACAACACAACAGTGAATGGAATACTAGAATTGCTGAAGAATCTAAAGTAGTAGCACCTGCAGACAAGAAATAGGTTGCTCTTTGCTTAAAAAACCTATACAATAACGTATATATTAGAAACATGTTAGGACTTGTATGAGTAACTTATTCAAGAAGGCAGTAGTCTTTACGGATATACACTTTGGCAACAAGAGTAATGCATATGCACATAACGAAGATGGTGTGGCATTTGTTGAATGGGCTATTAAACTAGGAAAAGAACAAGGAGCAGAAACTTGTTTATTTCTTGGTGATTGGCACCACCACAGAGCAAGTATAAACGTTGCTACACTGAATTACAGTATTATGGCTATGACTAAACTTAGCGATGCGTTTGATCAGGTAATATTTTTGCCTGGTAACCACGATGAGTATTATAGAGATAAACGTGACTTCAATAGTGTAGCATGGATTAAGCATTTACCTAATGTAAGATTGTTTAACGATATTACAGTTGAAGGTGATGTTGCTATTGTTCCATGGCTTGTTGGCGATGAATGGAAACAAATTAAAAAAATTGAAGCAAAGTATATGCTAGGACATTTTGAACTTCCTAGTTTTTATATGAATGCAATGGTACAAATGCCCGACCACGGAGAACTAAAGAACAATCACTTCAAAGGTGTTGAACGTATGTTTACCGGGCACTTTCACAAAAGACAAGAAGTAGGAAACATAAGTTACATTGGTAATGCTTTTCCACATAACTATTCAGATGCGTGGGACGATGACAGAGGTGCAATGATACTTGAATGGGATAAGCCACATGTATATCATGCATGGCCTGATGCACCTAAGTACCGTGTACTAAAACTTAGTGACCTGCTTGATAATCCAGATAAGTTATTGTTGCCTAAAACATATGCAAGAATTAATTTAGATATTGATATCAGTTATGAAGAAGCGAACTTTATAAAAGAAACATTCTATGAACAGTATGATGTAAGAGAACTTGCACTATTGCCACAAAAGAATGTTGAGACTGAATTTGACGAACAAGTAGAAATTAACTTTGAAAGTGTTGATAGTATTGTTTACAGTCAACTTACGGCAGTACAAAGTGAGTTATACGACAGTAACCTATTAATGGAAATATACAGGAATCTATAATTGTTTAAAATAAACAATCTTACAGCAAAAAACTTTATGAGTGTGGGTAATAGTACCCAGGCAGTTGATTTTAATCGTGATGACTTAACACTTGTGCTAGGTGAAAACTTAGATACTGGTGGTGGTGACAATGGTTCAAGAAACGGTACAGGTAAAACAACTATAATTAATGCATTAAGTTATGCACTATATGGTCTGGCTTTAACTAACATTCGTAGAGATAATTTGGTAAACAAAACTAACGGTAAAAATATGTTAGTTACTTGTGAATTTGAACTTTCAGGAATGCAGTATAGGATTGAACGTGGACGTAAGCCAAATGTACTAAAGTTTTATATTAATAACCACGAACAAGAAGCAAGTGATTCTGCACAAGGTGATAGTCGAGAAACACAAGCAGAGATAGAACGTTTACTTGGTATGCAACACAACATGTTTAAACATATTGTTGCACTAAACACATACACTGAACCTTTCCTTAGTATGAAAGCAAACGATCAACGTGCTATTATCGAACAGTTACTAGGTATTACATTGCTCAGTGAAAAAGCAGATGTACTTAAAGAACAACTAAAAGTTAGTAAGGAACTAGCAACTACAGAAGAGTTTAGTATCAAGAGTCAAATTGATGCTAATGGTCGTATTGAAGAACAAGTTGAAGCACTTAAACGCAGACAAACATTGTGGAAGAATAAACACGATGAAGATGCTAGACAACTTGACAGTGGGCTTGATGCATTATCGCATGTTGATATTGAAGCAGAATTAGAAGCACACAGTAAACGTAAAGATTACAAAACTAAAAAGAGACAGATTAAAGAAACAAACGATTTACTAGATAGAATAACTGCTGAAACAAAACGTAACAATAAAAGTATACAAAAACTTGAAAAAGAATTAGCACTACTAAGCGAACACAAATGTTATGCATGTGGGCAAGAAATACACGATAACAAACAAGAAGATACAATTAACACTAAAAAAGAATCTCTACAAGAAGCAATAGATGTTGTAGAAAAAAATAGTGTTGAAGAAAATACATTAAATATTGCACTAGGCGAACTAGGCGATCTTGGAGATGAACCTAATGTATTTTATGAGTCTCTTGATGATGCTTATGATCACAGAGGTAGTTTAGATAAACTAAAAGCAGAACTAGATGGTTTACTAGCACAAGTAGATCCATACGCAGAACAAATACAAGAGATGCAGGAAACTGCAATACAAGAAGTAGATTATACTACACTTAACGAAATTGTAAGAGTCAAAGACCATCAGGAGTTTTTACAACGATTACTAACTAGTAAAGATAGTTTTATAAGAAAAAGAATTATTGATCAAAACTTAGCATTCTTAAACAAGCGATTAGCATACTATTTAGAACGTATAGGATTACCACATAGTGTTGTATTCTTAAACGATTTAACAGTAGAAATACAAGAGCTTGGAAGAGATTTAGATTTTGACAATTTAAGTCGTGGAGAACGTAACAGACTTATATTAAGTTTAAGTTGGGCTTTCCGTGATGTATGGGAAAATCTATACCAGCCAATTAATTTGTTATTCATTGATGAATTAGTTGACAGTGGAATGGATTCAAGTGGAGTTGAAAACTCGCTTGCCATACTAAAGAAGATTAGCAGAGAACGTAAAAAGAGTGTGTGGCTTGTGTCGCACAAAGACGAACTTGCTGGTCGTGTAAACAACATACTTACAGTTACAAAAGAAAATGGGTTTACAAGTTATAATACAGATATCGAAGTCATATAGGAGAACAACATGGCAAATCAAATTCACGAACAAATCGTAGCAGCCTATGAAGCATACTTAAAAGAGCATGCCGCTTGGGAAGACAAAGGTGTTAAAGCCGCAGCCGCTCGAGCAAGAAAGTCACTAGGCGACATTGGTAAACTTACCAAATCAAGACGTGCTGAGATCCAAGAAAAGAAAAACAGTATGTAATGATTTCAATATCGAGATTACAAAACGATATTGAAATACATGATTGCACTAACGAACGTATCTACAGTAAAGATGAGCTAACTTGTCTTGCTGGAGGATATCAGTGTTTCTTTGAGAGTCAAAAACTTAAAAGAGGCGATCGTATTTCATTGTGTCTGCAAGAAGACATACATCATTTAGCAGTAGTGTTTGCTTCTATTGACTACGGACTTGTTCCTGTTATTAGCGGCGATCACTACATTGATGACGAGTACTGTGCAAGGAGCAATATTAAAATTGTTTTAACTCGTGGAATACAACCTGTAATTGTAGAAACTGTTAATGTTCCTCATATTGAATTAGATGGCAATATTAAACCATCAAAACTTTATCGTGTTAACCACAATGATATTATACTAGAATCGTTTACTAGTGGTACAACAGGGCATTCTAAAACAGTAAAACATACACACGAAAGTATTACTTGTGCTTCAAACGATAGTATCAAGCACTACTGGAAAGAAGCAAAAGTAAGTTGGTTTTATCATAATATTGTACACTTAGGTGTTAGTACTGTGTATTTCTTTCCTGCGTTATTTTCTAGTAAAAAGGTCGTTTTGCCTCAGTTATGGGACACATATGACGTTGATACATTTAATAAACACAAGCCTGATACAATGCTATTGTTTCCGTCAAATTACGAGCAGTATGAAAATTTAAGCAAGTTAGATTTAAGTCATGTTAAGTATGTACTTACTGGCGGCTCAACGATTCCAAAAACATTTTGTGAAAAACTAATTAAACAAGGTGTTAGTGACGTTGTTGTAATATACGGGCTAACAGAATGTTTGCCTCCTATTATGCACAAGTTTATAAACAAACAAAATATTGCTGACTACAATCAACAAGATATGGGCGTAAACTGTGATGATACTGCCGAGTATAAAATTGATAGGCACGGTGAATTAGTGATTGTTAAAAGTAAACATTTAGCAACCCAAATCAATGATTCTAATGTGGATACATTAAATACAGGTGACCGTGTAAACACGGTTGGAAACAATTATTATTTTGAAAAACGTAATAAAGATTTTATAAGGATTAACGGAGAGTTAGTTAATCCACAACAACTTGTTGACGAAAGTCAAGCAACAAAACTTGTGTTGTTTGGTACTTCTCAGACACATGTTGTAGTCTGTGTGAATGATGATTCAGTGAATACTGATAGTTTGATCCAGAAATTAACAGGCCAGGGTATCAGTTATGATAAACTAATAGTACCCATAGAGCTTAATGTATTAGGAAAACCTGATATAGGAAAATTAAGGCACAAGTATGTTTCAAATTAAAGCTCATCTTAACGAAGCTCGTAAAGGATACTTCCAGCATGGTAAGTTTGCTGTTGTGGCAGGCTTCGATCTTATACTCACAGGTATAGTTAGTATTATACATGGTATACTTCCTAACGTTTTACCATTTTATGCAGAGAAAAAGGTTGACTATTACCACAAGAAGGCATTACAATTACAGCAGTTAAGAAAACAAAAGAAATGAGTTGGACTTACAAGGGTGATCCTATTGAGCAGTTACCAAGTGACATTGAAGGATTTGTTTACTTAATAACCAACTTAAAAAGCAACAAAAAATACATTGGCAAAAAATTAGCAAAATTTAAAAAAACAAAACCACCTCTTAAAGGTAAGAAAAACAAAAGACGAACCACAGTAGAAAGTGATTGGAGAGAATATTATGGATCTTCAGATCACTTACAGGCAGATGTAGCAGAGCTAGGCAGCAAGAACTTCACACGTGAAATACTTTATCTTTGTTCAAGTAGGGGCTTAATGAGTTACCTTGAAGCAAAGGAGCAGTTTGAAAGAGAAGTTCTTTTATCAGATGATTACTATAATGGCATTATAAACGTTCGCGTAGGCAGTAGCAAAATTCTCCACGAAGGCATTCAACAGTTCAAGAACAATCAACAATTATAGTTACAGTACTTAAGGTTAGCGGGCCAGTTTAAATTACCGCTGTGGAAAAAGTTTCCGTATAGGAACACACGCAACATACAGATCAACACACCAGAGTGTGGAAGCCATCAAACAAATTGGGCTCACCGGTTAGTATAGATTGAATTACTGTCAATCAAAAAACACAATATAGTTTGTAAAAACCCATGGCAACAGGAACGAAGCGTGGGGTAACATAGCAATATGTATGTCGACGTAGGTTGGGTAAGGTCAGAGCCCATCAAACTTGTGTATAAAGAATACCTACTTCCAAGTCTCGGCTGGGTAATACTCGCATGAAGTCAAGATTAGATGGAACCCTTAAACAGGTTCCGTCTGACTGAAACGATCTGCATGAAGACTTTAGTTATATAATCATTTAGTTATATATTATTAATTAAGAAAAAAGCAATGAGTTTGAAAAACGAAATTGCTGATGAACTTTAGTTCATCTTATAGTGTGATGCTATAGTAATGGCATTCCGCTTTTCTCTGTGTTCTTGATGTTTTCCGCAACGATATCGTAGACAATCTTCTGCTCTTTCTGATTGAGCATGAATGCCTGGTCCAGATTAATGCCACCACGCATATACCAAACTATCTTAAATATATTTTCTCTAATAGTGTCGGCTTCTGTGTCAAACTGCTTTAGCATCGATTCGATATCTTCGTTGCTAAGACTCAGAAGCCTTATGCGAAAAAATTTGAATTGTCAAATACTATAGGTGTTTTATACTTTGTGTCACAACCTTCATTTTCGCAAGTTAATTCAAACTCTGCAAAACTGTTATTGATTCTTTCATTATCAAGATGTTTTTGAATATTGTCAAACATCTTTCTATCAACTCCATGTACGAACTCATTGATGTGTGTAGGATTTGTTACTTCGGTACCATCAGCAGTAGTAATTTTATAAATTGTTTTAGCAATTAAGTCAACAGTGTGTACTGTGAGTTTTAAGAACGTATCGTTAAATAAATCTTGTTTTTGCTCATCAGTTGTTGTTTCATCATTGACAATTCTCATAATTTTTGCTTCTTCAAATTGTCTTAGATTTTCAGTGTTCAAGTCTTTATATGATAACGGTTTAAATGTAATTGTTAAATCATTAATTTTTAACGTATTATTGAACACCCATTTGCCACTTTGATCAATTAAGTTTGCTAAGTCAATACCAAACTCATTTTGTGATTGACAAGTAGGGCAAGTAGCGGTAATATCCATTTGATTACCGTATGTTGCAATACGAATAGCAATTAATATAACATCCATATCTAAACTTGGTATGGACCACGGGTCTTTAATAGAAGGTACACAACTCTTAATAACTTCAACGGTACTGCTTCCGTTAAGTAGTGCATCTGGAGTTTTAAAGACTAACTCGTCTTTTGCAGTCATTGGAAATACACCTATCTCGCCATTTTGTGGAAGATCTAAGGCACCATGTGCATAGTAGTTTCCTTTGCTGGGTAGAGATACATATACTTCGGGTTTACGAAAATACCCGGTTAAGGGATTTTGATCCTGTTTTAAAGGATTCGCGTTTTCATCCATGTTTTGCTCCGATAAATAAACATATGTACATTAGTACAATAGTATTTATCTGGGTAGATTATGGCAGTTACAGTAGACATAGACGGTGGTAGAGTAGAAATCAGTGACGTAGCAACTGAGAAAACACTTGAACGATTAGTTAACTTAATGGAAAAAAGTGCAACTAACAAAGATCCTAGCAAAGCTGCAGAATTAAAAGCTCGTGTGGCAACCACACAACAATTGACAAAAGGAGTAGTCAAGTTAAAAGGACTAGCAAGTGCTGGTTCAGATGCCACTGATGCATTAGAAGATGCAGCCAAAAGTGCAAACACATTTGCAGCCAGAGGCAAAAAAATGCTGGACGCAGTACTTGGTGCTGGTAAAGGATTAATACAGTTTGGTGGAGAAGTTGCCGGAACTGGCATGAATATGAAGTCACTAGGTGACGCAGTAGACAAAAATGCTAGTCACTTTGGTGCTTTAGGTGCCGTTTTTGGTGCAGCCGCAGGTGCTATAGTAGGACACAGTGCAAACTTAATTGACACATTTGATGGATTAAGTTCAACCGGTGCAACATTTACAAATAACTTATTTGATCTTGAAAGAGTAGCGGCTAACAGTTATTTGTCATTAGAACAAATGACAGGTATGTTACGACAAAACAGTGAAAGTTTAGCAGTATTTGGTGGTAGTGCAAGATTAGGTGCAAAACGTTTTACTGAAATGAATCGTGTTGTACAAGACACTTATCGTACAGACTTTGCTATGTTGGGTATTAAGGCTAGTGAAAGTGCAGAACTGTTAGCACAGTTCACTGCAATGCAAGCCAGAAACACACAGTTTGCAACAATGGGTGTGCAACAACAAGCACAAGCCGGAGCCAATTTTGTAAAAGAAATACAAATGATGGCAAACTTAACTGGACAAGATCGTAAACAACTTGCTAGTAAAATGGCAAACGATAAACGTAGAGCAGATGTTGAACTACAATTGAGTCGTATGACTGGTGAAGCATCCAAAGGTGCCAGAGCTGCATTTGCAACAATGGGTACACAGTTTGGTGAAAGCTCGCCAATAATGGACGCACTAAGAACTAGTTTCTTAGGATTACCGGCAGCGGCAACTACTGCTGGAAACATGTTACTACAAGACGGTAATATGGGTCCTGTTATTGCAAAGATTACTGCCGGGTTAAAAGATGGCACAGTGAGTATGACTGACATCCAAAAAGAATTAGCCGGAGTTAGTACTAAGTTTATCGATGCAAATAAAGGAATGGAAGGCATTGCACAATATAGTGAAATTGCAATGGCGTTTACAGAAGTATCGGCTGCATTATTAAATGCACAAAAGCAAAGATTAGTAGTTGAAAAAGATTTTAACGGAGACTATGACAAGTTTGTTGCAGCTCAAAAAACACAACTAGACGAAAATAGTAAGAACATGAAGAATGTTGACTTNCTATCACAAGAAATTGGTAAAACTGTAAGATTAGGTTTTAATAGTGTAACAGAGTCAGCAGTAGGCGTTATGTCAGATGGTGTTAAAGCCTTAAAAACTCTTGTTGCTGGTATGCCAACATCAATGGACGAATTTAGTACTGCACTTGGAGATGCTAGTAAGCCAGCATCAGCAACAGGTGCCGCTATGGGATTGCAAAAAGGACTTGCGTCAGCAAAAAATCAGTTGGGTTTTTTTAAAAAAGCATTAGAAAGTATAGGAATTGGTGGTGGTGCTTCAGCAACTACTAAAGGAACAAGTTCTATTGCAGAAGGTGTAATAAAAGGAGCCACAGAATCAGACAAGGTAGCAAAAGCAGCCGGCCAATCAACTACTATGCTTAGTAAAGCATCTGGATTGTTAGGCAAGATTCTTCCAAGAATTCCTATTATAGGTTCAGCACTTTCGGGTGGTGTAACATATGCAACAAGTGAGCAAGAAACACAAGTTGGTAAACTCAGTGAAGGTATTGGTTCAGGACTTGGATCATTTGGCGGTGCAGCCGGCGGAGCGGCAACAGGTGCATTAATAGGAAGTGCAGTTCCAATTATTGGAACTTTAATTGGTGGAATAATAGGCGGTATTGCTGGCGGTATTGGCGGAGATATGCTTGGTAAATCTGTAGGAGGTAAGTTAGCAAACTTCTTTGGATTTGCAGATGGCGGAATTGTTACACAACCAGTTTACAATGCTGCAATCGGTGAAAAACCAGGAACACAAGAAGGTGTTTTTCCTTTACCTGCAAACTTTGACAAAGAGACAGCCTTTGACAGAAGCGGTGAGAAAGCAATGGCTCAAGCGGCACAACAGATAGCAAAAGCAGTAACTAACTTTGATAACTCTGAAATGTTACAAGAGATGAGAAAATTTAATAAAAATATTAAAGTAGTCGGAGATAGACTAGCATAACGGTTGCAATAAATACAATAGTATGCTATTATAATAGTTACAACCCACGTATTGGAAGAAATATAAATGAGCTGGAAAAAGTATTTTAAAGTAGTAAATGCAGACAACATGACAGGTTCTGTTACTGCTCCTATAGGCACTCAGCCTGATGTAGGATTTAAAAATTATCAAAGTGTACTACCAGAAGTGTACACAGGACATCCTAATCGTATTGATAGGTACAATCAGTATGAAACAATGGATAGCGACAGTGAAATCAATGCCGCATTAGATATATTAAGTGAATTTAGTACACAATCAAATGTAGAGAATCATACACCGTTTGATATATTTTTTAAAAGTCAACCGAGTGATACTGAAACGCAGGTATTAAGAGAAGCATTATATAACTGGATTAGTTTAAATGACTTTGACAGACGTATTTTTAAAGTATTTCGTAATACTATTAAGTATGGAGATCAAGTGTTTATTCGTGATCCACAAACCTTTCAATGGTTTTGGGTAGACAACGCAGACGTTGTAAAAGTTATTGTAAACGAAAGTGCTGGAAAGAAACCAGAGCAGTACATACTAAAAAACATCAATGTTAACTTTCAAAACTTAACAACTACACAACCGCAACATTCAGATCAAATGACTGGAAAAATGAGCGGAGATCAAAGTGCAGGCAATGTTTATGATTTAGGACAACATCAAGGATCATCAAGTAGTGGTTCACGTTTTAGTAATAGTACAAATGAATTGGCTATTGATGCAAAACACGTTGTACATATTAGTTTAACAGAAGGATTAGATCCTAACTGGCCTTTTGGACTTAGTGTTTTAGAAAGTGTATTTAAAGTATACAAACAAAAAGAATTATTAGAAGATGCGATTATTATTTACAGAGTACAACGTGCTCCTGAAAGACGTGTTTTTTATATTGACGTAGGTAACATGCCAGCACACATGGCAATGGGCTATGTTAACAGAGTTAAGAATGAAATACATCAAAGACGTATTCCAAGTCAAAGCGGTGGTGCTAATACAATGGATGCAACATATAATCCATTAAGTATTAACGAAGACTACTTCTTTCCACAAACTGCTGAAGGACGTGGATCAAAAGTTGATACATTACCAGGTGGTACAGGACTTGGTGAAATTGATGACTTAAAATATTTTACTAATAAGTTATTTAGAGGATTAAGAATTCCAAGTAGTTATTTGCCAACTGGTGCAGATGACGGAAGTTCAACAGTAGTTGACGGTAGAGTTGGAACTGCATTAATTCAAGAATACAGATTTAATCAATATTGTAAAAGATTGCAACATAGTGTAGCAAGTACGTTTGATTTTGAATTTAAGATGTTCCTTAATTGGAAAGGTTACAATATAGATAGTAGCATGTTTGAGCTTAGAATGAATGAGCCTCAAAACTTTGCCGCTTATAGACAAGCAGAAATTGATAGTCAACGTGCTTCGTTGTTTACAAGTCTATCACAGACCGAGTATCTAAGTAAACGTTTCTTACTTAAACGTTTCTTAGGATTAAGTGAAGAAGAGATAACTGACAACGATAGAATGTGGGCTGAAGAAAATGGTGCATCTAATATAGGTAGCACTTCTGGACAAGAACTTAGAAGTGTAGGTGTCACACCAGGTGATATTAACACTGATTTTGATTCACTTGAAACAGGTGATGATGCAGACATCGGCGGCGACGATGTAGACTTAGACTTAGATGTAGGTGGAGACGCTCTACCGGCAGATGATGCTGCAGATGAGTAAAGGTAAATACTAACATGGAACTAGATGATCTTTTTAAAAAGAATAGACAAGACGGCGAAAGCGATAATAGTACACTACAACTAAGTGATACTCGTAAATCCCGTTTGACCTTAGAGCAAATCAATAAAATGCGTCGTATTCGCGAAGCAAAGAAAATTGAAGAATACGAGAAGCTCAAACGTATAAAATTACAATATGGCGGCAGTGGCGGGTCAGAATAGTTTAGTTTTAGTTCAAGTTATAGTTATCCCGATATAAATGTCAAAAAGTGCTACTTTTTTGCCTTTATACCTACCTTTATTGAAAACATAAGTAAATATTACTACCATAATAAAACATATCCTAATAGGAGTCTGAAAATGAGCGATAAATGGAAACAATTAATTGACCTAGTGGTCAATGAAGAAGAAGATAAAGCCTCCGAGCTTTTCCACGAGATTGTAATTGAAAATTCTCGTGAAATTTATGGAAACTTAATCAACAGTGAAGAAGCAGTTGAAGAAGAGTCTGTAGACGAAGTAAGCAGTGATGAAGTTGATAATTTTATTGATGATATCAAAGCAGACGAAGAAGGCGTAAGAGAAGAGGACGACGAAGAAGACGAAGACCTCGAAGGCGCTGAAGACGAAGTTAATGATGCAATGGATATTCCAAGTGATGAAGACCATGCAGAAGGCGAAATTGAAAATCGTGTAGTTGATACCGAAAATAAGGTTGATGAATTAGGCGACGAAATTGAAGCACTTAAGGCAGAATTCGCTGAGTTAATGAATGACGGTGAGCCAGAAGAAACAGAAGAGCCAGAAATGGAATCTGTTGAAGAAGCAACTGAAGAAGAGTCAGAAGCAGTAGAAGAAGCAACTGAAGAAGATGCAGACGCTGTAGAAGAGTCAGAAGAAGTTGTAGTTGAGTACACAGAAAAAGCACCAGCACCAAAAGGTGGTGATGATGATAATGCAACATCAACTGTAGCAAAATCTGGTAAAGGCGGAATCAAAAATTCTAGTTCAGCAGAAGAAAAAGGTGGAGCAACACCTAAATCACAAAGCATGGGTGGAACAACAAAGCCAGACATGAAAAAAGTCTAAGGAGTACTTAGATGACTTCAGTATACTTAAAAGAGAATTTGACATTTGCTCAAGCTCGCTTGATAACAGAAAGTTCAGATGATGGCAAGGATTTATTCCTTAAAGGCATTTGCATTCAAGGTGGCGTTACTAACGCCAACGGACGTAACTATCCGGTAAGTGAAATTACCAAGGCAGTTTCGGCACTAAATGAACAAATTACTGAAGGCAGCTCGGTATTAGGAGAAGTCGATCATCCAGATGACTTAAAGATCAACTTAGATCGAGTATGTCATATGATAACCGATGCATGGATGGATGGTCCAAACGGTTATGGTAAATTAAAAATACTTCCTACGCCAATGGGGAGTCTAGTACGAACAATGCTAGACAGTGGCGTCAAGTTGGGAGTATCAAGCCGCGGTAGTGGCAATGTCAATGAGGCTTCGGGAGAAGTAAGCGACTTCGAAATCGTCACAGTCGACGTAGTTGCACAACCATCGGCGCCAAACGCATACCCAACAGCTATATACGAAGGCTTAATGAACATGAAATTTGGTCATAAAGCATTAGATGTGGCGCGAGAGGCACAAGAAGATAGTCGTGTACAAAAATACTTAAGAGATGAGGCTTTACGCCTAATCAAAGAACTTAAACTAAGGAGTTAACCAATATGTTTGACGCACTCAAACCATTGCTTGACAGCGGTATTGTAAATGAAGAAACTAAGACCGAGATTCAGGAAGCCTGGGAATCCAAGTTAACTGAGACTCGTGAAGAGATTCGCTCTGAATTAAGAGAAGAATTTTCAAGACGTTACGAGCATGATAAAAACACAATGGTTGAGGCTCTAGACAAAATGGTTACTGAAGGACTACAGTCTGAAATCGAACAAGTCGTTGCAGAACGCACAAAGCTCGAAGAAGACCGTGTCAACTTTAATGCTAAGATGACTACAAAGTCAGAAAAATTTGAAGGCTTTATGGCTACCAAATTAGCAGAAGAGTTAGCAGAACTAAACGAAGACCGTAAAGCACAGGCTAGTACACTTGATAAGTTACAAAAGTTTGTTGTTAATGCTTTAGCAGAAGAAATTAGCGAGTTCCACAAGGACAAGCAATCTGTTGTTGAAACAAAGGTCAAGTTAGTTGCAGAAGGCAAGAAACAAATTGAGTCATTAAAGACTAAATTTATTGATCGTGCTTCTACACTAGTTCAGAAAACAGTAACTGAGAACCTCAATAACGAATTAACTCAACTAAAAGAAGACATCGAACAAGCACGTCAGAATAACTTCGGACGTAAACTATTTGAAACTTTTGCGGCAGAGTTTGCAACTTCGCATTTAAATGAAAATGCGGATATCAAAGATTTGCAAAAGCAAGTTGAAGAAGTAAAAGCAAAATTGGCAGAATCTACAAAGACTACTGATGAGAAATCAGCACTAGTTGAAAGTAAAGAAGCCGAAATTCGTAGAATTAAAGATCGTATTGCCCGCGATTCAATGTTATCACAGATGATGGCACCTTTGAACAAAGATCAAAAAGAAGTAATGAGTTCATTACTTGAATCAATTACAACTGATCGTTTAGACGCATCATTTAACAAGTATTTGCCAGCAGTTCTTAAGAATGACACTAAAACAACTAATAAAGTTTTAGCAGAAACTAAAGAAGTAACTGGGAATAAAAAAGAAACCAAGCAGGATTCAGATGAGGGCAAAATCATCGAAATCAAGCGTTTAGCAGGTTTATAATACATTTTAACTAGGAGACGATAAAAATGTCTAACTTAATCGAAAGTCGCTGGGACGAAACAAAAGATGCCCTTTTAGAAGGCCTCGCAGGTTCTAAGCGAAAAAATATGGGTGTTGTTTTAGAAAACACCAAAAGATATATCAGTGAAGCAGCAACAGCAGGTGCAACTGCAGCCGGCGACATTGGTGTACTAAACAAGGTAATTTTACCTGTAATCAGACGTGTAATGCCAACTGTTATTGCTAACGAAATCGTTGGTGTTCAGCCAATGGCAGGACCTGTTTCACAGATCCACACACTAAGAGTTAAGTACAATGCAGCGACTGACCATGCCGCTACACAGTTACAAGATTCAACTGGTTCTAACTTAGCCGCAGGTGACGAAGCATTATCACCAGCTGCAATCGCAGCAGGTTATTCTGGTGTTGATAGTGGAACATCTGGTGCCCCTGATGCAACTGCTAACTTAGAAGGTAAAGCAGGAAACACAATGAGTATCGAAATTCTAAAAGAGACAGTAACTGCGAAAACTCGTAAGTTATCAGCTCGTTGGACTTTTGAATCAGCTCAAGACGCACAAAGCATCCACGGTATCGATGTAGAAGCAGAAATTATGGCTGCATTAGCACAAGAAATTACTGCTGAAATCGACCAAGAGATTCTTGTAAGTCTAAGAGCATTAGCAGCTGCTGGTACAGGTTCCGCATTTGGCGCCAACACAGCCGCATATGATCAGGCTGCAGTATCTGGTACAGCTACTTACGTAGGTGATGAGCATGCCGCATTAGCAGTATTAATGAATCGTGTAGGTAACAAGATTGCACAAAGAACACGTAGAGGCGCAGGTAACTGGGCAGTTGTAAGTCCACAGGCACTTACAGTACTACAAAGTGCATCAACTTCAGCATTTGCTAGAACAACAGAAGGTACTTTTGAAGCACCAACAAACACTAAAATGGTTGGAACATTAAACAGTAGCATGAGAATCTATGTAGACTCATATGCCTCTGATGCAACAGCAGTATTAGTTGGTTACAAAGGTTCAAGTGAAACAGATGCAGCAGCATTTTACTGCCCATACGTTCCACTAATGAGTTCAGGTGTTGTGCTTGATCCAGCAAGTCTAGAGCCAGTAGTTGGTTTTATGACACGTTATGGTTATCAAACACTAACAAACACATCAAACTCTCTTGGTAACGCCGCTGATTACCTAGGTAGCATTTCAGTTGCTAACCTATCATTCAGTTAATAACTAAGATATGTTAAACATAAAGCAGGGCTTAGGCCCTGCTTTTTTGTGACTAAATATACTTGTAGATGCATAAGCATTTACTTATGGGGCACCAACCCCGTATTACATAGAACGTAACTAAGGAGAAACAAATGGGACGTCCACTAAACAAGAGACTTTTTACAGGTGCAGTTGCAGGTGCTACTGCTGGTAAGAGCGAAATTAAAGTAAACTTTCACAATGGTACTGCTGTGGTTGAAGGTACAATTATTAAGCAAAAAGGTTCAAAGAAATTTGTATGTGCTGAAACAGGTACTGCTGATACAACACACACTTGCACACTAACAACTGGTAAATTATCATCTGCTCTAGCAGCCGGTGAAATGTCAATTTCAGTTGACGGTAGCGACAGTGAAACTTATGGCGTAAGTAAAATTACTGCTCGTAAAATAACAGCCGCACAACCAAGTGCAACAGGTTCAAATGCACTAAATGGTTTATCATTAAAGTGGGATTTTGCAGCCGCATCATCAGGTAAAGTACAACTTGAAGAAGCAGGTGACGATGACGTTGCTAACACAGATGATGACGACTTTACAGAAGACGCTTAATCTGTCATAGATAACTTAGAGTTGCCTCTTCGGGGGCAACTTTATTTTAGCATAAGTAATATAGATAACGTTTCATAAGATGCTAAATAGCATATAGGACTGAATTACAATGGCAAAAACGACTAAAAGAATTAATGGTGATTATGATTTAATCACAAATGATGGCACTACCGGAACAGTATTAATTGATTCTGGAACAGTAACTATCAATGGAAATTTGAATGTAACTGGTACACAAACTACAGTATCAACAACAGATACTGCTGTTACAGATAACACACTTATACTAAACAGTGGAGAATCAGGTGCAGTTGTTACATCAGGAACTGCAGGTATTGAAATTGACAGAGGAACATCTGACAATGCAACTTGGCAGTTTAACGAAACAGGCGACACATTCGATGCTAAACTTGGAAGTGCGTATATAAACATACAAGCACTAGATCCAACTGCGGCTGCTCACGTGGCAACAAAAAGTTATGTTGATACACAAGTAGGTGGTGGCGGAGCAATAGTTGATAGAATTACTGAAGGTGACAGTAAACTAGAAATTATTGATGCAGGCGCTGATATAAAGCTCTTTCTTGAACTAGATGCAACACAAATAATGGAAGTTACATCAACTACACTTTCATATGCAAACGTATCTATATCTGGAAACACTATTAGTAATAGTGCAACAGGTGAGGATTTAATTCTAGCAACAACTGGAACTGGTGAAGTAAAAACTGCTGAAGTACTAACATTAACTGAACAGAGTGTAAATCCAACTGCACAATCAGGTGAAACAAGATTATATGCTAAAACACCAGGAGATGGTGGAAGTGGCATGTTTGTTGCCAATCAGGATACAACAGACGAACTAGTAACGAAATCAAAAGCGATTGCTTTTGGATTAATATTTTAAAAGGTAACAATAATGGCATTAGCACAAGCTCAATTAACAACAAGTACTGCCGCAATTTACACCAGTACCGGAAACACTGCAACAACTGTAATATTCTTTTGCAATACAAGTGCATCAGCAGTAACAGTTGATGTTTATGCAGTCCCAAATGCAGGAGCGGCATCGGCTACTACACAACTTATTTCAGAAATATCAATCAATGCTAAAGACACATATATGTTAAACTTAGAAAAGATTGTATTAGCAAATGGTGACAGTATTCATGCAAAAGCAAGTGCGGGTACTGCCGTAACTGCAACTGTAAGTTATGTAGGTATATAAAATGGCAAACTTTGTAAAGCAGTTTTCAATTCCATCATCTAATTTAATTAAAGGACCTTTGGATGCAGGTACACAACTTGCAGTTGGTACATCGGCAGAAAGAAGTTCAGATCCTTTAATTGGAGAAATTAGATATAATACCGATAATACTGTATTAGAAGTTTATGACGGAACGCAATACACTAACGTAGCCGGCGCAGGAAATGCCGCAATTACAAAAACATCAGTAGCAACAGGCGACGGAACTACAACAGCATTTACAAGTTTCTTTGCAACTGCACCTATTAGTGATCAAGCCGTTGTTATAGTAGTTGGAAACGTAGTACAAGAGCCAGGACAAGCATATACAACTTCCGGCACAACAACACTTACATTTACAAGTCCACCACCAAATGGACATAGAATCTACGGTATTGTAGGTTTTGATAGTGTAACTGCTATATAAATTTCTTTTTGTTTTCTAAGTATAAATAACATTATACCCAGGCACACCCGGGAATGAACAGTGGTGTAGGAAGAGAATAAAATGGCAATAGGAAGAATTTCTGGTGCTATGCTCAAGAATAATCTTGAGAGATTAGGCACAGATCTATCATTTGAAACAGATTTATTATACCTCGACGTAGCAAACAGTCGAATAGGTATAGGAACATCAACCCCCACAACAACATTACAAGCAGATAATGTAACGATTAGCGGATCTGCAATTAGAAGTGTAGCCGGTGACTTAGACTTAGGTACAGACGCAACTAATATTACTATTGGCGGCGGAAGTGCAGACTATGTTTTAACCACCGATGGCTCGGGTAATTTAACTTGGAATTCGTTAGGTAATTTAGCATCAGGCGGTGGTGGCGGTCTGACAGGAATGGATGTTAGTTTATCTACACCCTCAGATTCAAGTTTAACACAATACGGTGCAATTAATAGTTGGACTACGGCAACTAAAGTTACTAATTCAATTGACGATTTAAATGAACTATCTCGTAACGTTATTAATAATACAGCAGTAATAGACGCAGACTTTACAGGAAGTCCTTTAACTGGTGGTGCTGGTATGAACGTTACTCTTAGTATTAGTTCAGATGGTAACGCCAATCAGTATGTAATTGATTGGGGAGATGGAACATCTAATACAACAACTTCGTCTACTACTCCTAGTCACGTTTATGCAACTAACACCGGAAGCCCTTTTACAGTTACGGTTACGGCAAGTAACACCAGCGGTGAAGGTGCAGGAAGTTCATCACAAAAGGCAAGAACAAGTTATGTTACAATCTATACTGCTGACCCAGTAGTTAGTTTTGCAGCCTATGCCGCGGTAAGTGGCGGAAGTCCAATTACATATTGGGACGATGGTGCTACAGTATATTTTCAAAACAATACAACAAATACAACTGGAGCAACTGTTCAGTATACATACGCATGGGGCGACGGTTCAAGCGATAACGTTGTTACATCAGACAGTGATGCAGGTGGCGTAACAGGAACACGATTAGCACATACATTTGCTACAAGCACAGAAACAGAAGTAAGTAGAACAGTTGAATTAACACTTGATTCTCATAGTACTGCGTTACCGAGTGCAGTACCGACTGACGATTCAGAAGTTGTAAAAATATATGATGATCACACACCAACAGTAGGATTAAGCGTCACAACAGGAATTAACGAAAGTGCAACCAGTGGCTTACCGGTTACGTTTACAAACAATACAGAAAATACAATAGGCAACTATAGTACATACGGAATTCAATATGTGTATACATGGGGCGATGGCACAACACAAACAGTAAACACAGGAAATAATGGTAGTGGCGATACAGGGCAAACAATAAGTCACACTTATATACTAAGTGGTTCAGATCAAGCAAGTGGAACACCGCAAGATTATACAGGTAACTTGCGTGTTACTAGTAACCATACAAGTAGTCCGTTTATAAGCACAAACTTTACAGTACATGTTGAGCCTGATGTAAGAGCAAACATCAGCGGAACTGCTAACAGAATTAGTGACAGAAGCGGTGACAATCAATATGACGTATATGATGGTGTAACTTATGACGGTGTAAATCATGCATTGGTTACAGTTACTAATACAACACAAAATGCAGATGACTATGTTTATAACTGGAATGATGGCAGTTCAAACGATACAGTGACTGAAGACGGTTCAAGTGCTGGATCAATTGGGGCAACATTAGGACACGATTTTACTGGAGTAAGCACAGGAAACAAAACATTAAACTTTACTGCAAACGGAACACCAGATATTTCAGCACAAACAGATACTGATAGTTTAGTATTTCAAGTTAATGCAGTACCGTCTGCTCCAAACGGATTAAGTGCAGAAAGTTTAACATTACAAGATAGTTATCAAGGAACAAGTCCAAAACTAGCACACGGCTTTACGGATAATAGTGCAACCAATCCACTAAGTGCAGGAGCAAGTCTAACAACAACTACTGCTAGAAGGTATACAAGTGGAACAATAGATACTAACAATGTTACTAACGTATATGATGGAACTGCAGGTACACTTACTGCAACTATAAACGGTGCAGATGCTGGTAATAGAACATTTAGTACCGCACTTAATCAGACAGGTACAACAGGTGCTCTTATAGTTTCAGATCAAAGAGATGCACACGATACAATTAGTAGTTCAACATACCCAACAGGTTTTTATCAAACATTTGATGCAAAGATTACACAAGCAACAGGTAGTTATAGTGCCGGTGTAAACGATCAAAGACTTGAACACACAACAACAGGAAACACAAATTATGTATCTGTTATTATTGATAGTGTAACTAGTACACCAACAGTTGATTTAAGTGGAGCAACACTTACAGAAGGATCAGTTACATATAATTATATTTCGGGTATTCCTTATTACAGTGCAGGTAGTACACTTACATTGAGTGGTGTTCAACTTTACGACTGGATCGGTCAAACGTATAGAGATACAAGTAGTGTTTTTACTATTGCTAATGGCACATCAGTTGGTGGTACAAGTGATAGCATTATTTCAACACAGTATAAATCATATGCTAATCTTGAAGGAGCAAGTACTTACTTAGTAAGTAGTGTTCCAACTGCAAGTACAGGATTAAACAGTAGTAGCAAGTATGCAATAGGTGATCAAACAATTACACTCACAAGTTCAAGTGTAACTGCAAGTAGAAAACTCCAATTTAGAGCAACCAATGTAAATGGCAATGGAAGTTACGCAGAATTAAACCAAGTTGTAACACTAGTAAGTGAAACACCAAGTGGTATTAGTGAATTTTCTATTCCAGTTGCTGACAGTTTAGGTAACGGCGATTTTACTGATGATGGCGTAAGAATTAAAGACTTTTTAAGTGATACAACTGACACTCCGTCATTTACAGGTAGTACAAACTTTTATACAAATAGTCCTTATACAACTGCAGGAGCAACTTCAGTTAGTGGAACTAAAGAAGCAAGTGTTATTTTTGGTACATTAAAATATGATGTAACAGACCATAGTACTAGTTTACCAGCAGGCCCTGATAGAAGCAGCGATACAGGTACGCAATACTTTACATTTGCTTTCCGTAGAAAAGTTGTTGCAAACTTTGATCTTAGCATTACTAGTTCTGGTGTAGCAGGTGTTTGGTTTGCAGCACCGGGTACGGGAATTGATAGTGCAAGTGGATTAAACGGATGGATTCCAGGTACGGCACAGTATGCTGGTGCAGGTGTTCCTGGAAGTGACACAGGCAACGGTGGTAACGGTGTGGACGGCGGTGCAAGTACAGGTGCAGACGTTATACCAACTGGTAGCAGTTTAAGTGGTGGATACACAATGACATTAGGTAGTGAAAATATGTCAAACGCAACAGGAAGTGTTGTACTAGTAAGAATTGCATTAACAAGTGGACAAAGTATTACCTCGCTTAGTATAGGGGAGGCAAGTTAATGGCTATTTCAGATACCCAAAAAGTTGATTACTTATTTAAAAAATTAGGTTTTGCAGTTAGTAAAACTGATACAAATGCATCAAAGGCAGCGGCTAACGAATCAATAGCAAGTCCGATGTTAGTACGTGGGGATAAAGTATGGCAATCAGCCGGTAGTATTCCTGGAACTATACCTTCCACTAGTGCTACACCGGTAACGGTATATACAAGTTCAGCACCTGTTGAATGTACTGAAGATGTAACTTCAACAGCAAACAGAACTTGGAAGACAGGTACAACTGATTGGATACCGCCAGAGTTTGGAAGTACTTATTTGGTTAGTGTTTATGTACATACTGCTAGTTCTCCGGGTAGTGCCGCAGTAATTGGTAATAAAGTTTTTGCTGGTGGTAGTGGTAGTAATGATGAATGGTTTTTTGATTATCAATCTGGAGTACTACATTTTATTGGTACAAACTTACCAGCAGGTAAAAACTTTTCTGGAGCAAGTGTTTATATTACAGGTGCAAGGTATACAGGCACATTTGGAGTAGGTTCAGCACCAGGTTCAGACACACAGGTTGCAAGTTTAGATGTTAGCGGATCAACTATTACACCAACTAACAGTGGTGATGATATTGTATTACAACCACAAGGAGCAGGTGTAGTTGATATTGATGCAACTACGGCACTGATTATTCCAGTAGGAACATCAGCACAACGTCCAGGAACACCATTAGACGGAATGATAAGATTCAACGATGATGATGACAAAGTTGAAGTATATGACGGTGCTGATTGGGTCCAAGTTGGAGCAAGTACAGGAGCCATTAGTACACAGGCATTTGCTGGAGATGGTACTACAACTGCATTTACACTTAATAGTGCGGCAGATAGTGCAACTGTAATGGTAACACTTAATGGTGTTGTACAAGAGCCAACCCAAGCGTATAGCGTTAGCGGAACAACATTAACATTTACCGGAGCACCAGTAACTGGCGATAGAATTGAAGTTAGAAAACTAGGACTTGTAACTACTATTAGAGGAATGTCAGATTCAGANAGTGATACTAGAATACAAGTTGAAGAAGGCGCAGATGACGATACAATACGTTTTGATGCAGCCGGTACCGAAGTACTTGCATTAGAAAACAGCAAAAGTGCATTTAGTAATGCAGTACAGTTAGCAAGTATGACAACAACGCAACGTAACGCTCTTACAGCAGCCAATGGAATGGTTATTTATAATACAACTACAAATAAATTCCAAGGTTATGCAAATAGTGTTTGGGTAGATTTCCATTAAATTTTATTCGTTAAAACGTTAACGTAGTAGTAATAAACCACACGACCTTTATAAATACAGTTGGTCCGACCAAACCAATAAACCATAATAAAGAGGAGTGATTCACTTATGGCTGTTACTCGTATAAAAACCAACCAGATTACAGATTTAAATGTAACCAATGCAAAACTTGCCAACAATTCGGTTACTGCTGGCAAACTGGCTGACAATTTAACTTACGGTAGTAACCTTACTGTTAGCGGAAATTTAACCGTTAGTGGTACAACCTCTACTGTTGACACAACAAACACAACAATCGCCGATCCGTTCTTACTACTAAGTAGTGGAGCATCGGGAGCACCATCAGTTGATGGTGGATTTATAATAAACAGAGGTTCAGAAGCAAACGCGGCTGTAATCTTTGATGAGAGCTTAGATCAATTTGCTTTCGCAACAACAACTGATGACGGAACAACTGCTGGTAACGTAACCATCGCAGCATACGCCGACATGAGAGCAAAAGAAGTAACTGGTACAACAATTACTGCTAGTGTAGGATTTGCTGGAGACCTAACAGGTGCTTCTGCTGGTGCTCACACTGGTGCAGTTGATGGTATCGTAGGTGGAACAACACCTGCTGCCGTAACTGGTACAGTTATTACTGCAAACACAAACTTTGCAGGTGCTCTTACAGGTAATGTAACTGGTAACATCGACGGTATCGTTGGTGGAAATACACCGGCTGCAATTACAGGTACTGTTATTACTGCAAATACAAGTTTTGCAGGCGCATTAAATGGAACAGTAGGTGCAACAACAGCAGCTGCAGGTCTATTTACAACTATAGGCGCATCTGGTACAATTACAGGTGACGTAACTGGTGACTTAACTGGTAACGTAACTGCTGGCTCAGGTACAAGTTCATTCAACGCAGTAGATATTAACGGTGCATTAACTGCCGCTGGTATTACTTTTGATGCTTCTAGTACAATTGATGCTGGTACAAACAAAATTGTAAACGTAGTAGATCCAACTGCAAACCAAGACGCGGCAACAAAGAAATATGTTGACGATCAGTTAAGTGGTGCAGAAAACTCAATAACACAAGGTAATTCAAGTGTTGTTGTAACTGACACAGGGTCAGACGGTAAGATCGCATTTAACATTGATGGTGCTGAAGAAGGCAAAATTGATGCAGACGGTTTTACACTAGGTAACATCAGAATAGATGGTGGTACAATCAGAAGTACAAGTGGTGATTTAACAATCGATCCAACTCCAGATGGAAGTGGTGGAACGTTAATCGTTGCTGGTAACTTAACTGTTCAAGGTACAACAACAACTGTTGACTCAACTGTTGTAACTATTGCAGATCCAATCTTCCAGGTTGGTGCCGATAGTGCAGATAGTTTAGACAGAGGTATCTTATTCCTACACAATGATGGCGCTTCTAAGAAGGGTTATTTTGGAGCGGATATGAGTGAAACTGGTAATGAGTTTATCTACATTGCAGATGCAACTGATACTTCAAGTGTTATCAGTGGTTCTTTAGGTGCTGCGGCTTTCGGAAGTATGAGAGTTGAAGACTTAACATCAGGTGATTTAGTACTAGCCGGTGCAAACGGTGAATTAACAGACGGTCCTGCATTTGACGGATCTGCTTTAACAACTGATATCACAGGTAACTTAACAGGTAACGTAACAGGTAACGTAACAGGTACACAAGATGGTATCGTTGGTGGAACTACTCCAGCAGCCGTAACTGGTACAACTATTACTGCAAACACTGGCTTTGTTGGCCCAATTGATGGCGTTGTGGGTAACAATACTCCAGCAGCCGTAACTGGTACAACTATTACTGCAAACACTGGTTTTGCTGGACCAATCGATGGCGTTGTAGGTGGAAATACTCCGGCTGCAGGTACATTTACAACATTGGCTGCTTCAACAAGCATTACTGGCGACTTAACTGGTGATGTAACTGGTGACGTAACTGGTGACTTAACTGGTAGTGTAACTGCTGGTAGTGGTAAAACTATTGATGTAAGTGGTGGTACTTTAACATTAGCAGACAATCAAATCTCAGGTGATAAGATACAAGGCGGTACAATTGGTACTTTCGCTTCAACTGGTATTGATGATAATGGTACAAGTACACAATTAACAATTAGCGACACAAGTGCCGCATTTGGTGGAGCAATTACAGCTGCATCAGGTATTGTTGGTGGTACAACTGCTACAACTGGTGCAACTTTTAAAGTTCAAGCAACTGATAGTATGATGTTACCGGTAGGTACTTCAGCACAAAGACCAGCAACTGGTGTAGCGGGTATGTTCCGTTTTAACAGTTCAACTGGTGCTATTGAAGTATATACAGGTACTGAGTGGAATGCAGGTACTGACTTTACAGTTATTACAGCAGACGCTTTTGCTGGTGATGATAGTACAGTTGCATTTACATTAAGTGTAAGTGGTACAACTGCTACAACAATCGTTGCATTAAACGGTGTTGTACAGATTCCAACAACTGCTTATGCGATTAGTGGAACAACATTAACGTTTACAGAGGCTCCGGCAACTGGCGATGTTATTGATGCTCGTGTATTAACAACAACATCAACTGTTACAACAATAACAGGTACAGACGGTCAAGAGTCGATCGTTATGGATGCTGACAATGATCAAGTATTGATTAAAGTTGGTGGTTCAACTGTTGCTACATTTACTGCTAGTGGTTTACAAGAAATCAGTTCAAGTGCTATTAACCAGTCAGATACTGGTGTTACAGTTACAGATACTGGTTCAGGTAACATTGCGTTTAATGTAGATAACGCGGCGTTGTTAACATTGACTGCAGGTAGTATTCTAACTGCATCAAATTACACACCAAGTAATGCATACCATTTAACAACTAAGGCATATGTCGATAATGAGCTTAACGGACTAGTAGATAGTGCGCCTGGTACATTAGACACACTTAACGAATTAGCGGCAGCACTAGGTGATGACGCCAACTTCGCAAGTACAATCAACGCATCTGTAAACGCAAGATTACAGTTGACAGGTGGTACTATGAGTGGTGACATTAACATGGGCGGAAACGACATTACTAACGCTGGTACATTTAGTGGTACAGCAACTTCGGCACAATACGCTGACTTGGCTGAGATCTATAAAGCAGACGGTAATATTGCTCCAGGTACTGTGGTAATGTTTGGCGGTGACGCTGAAGTAACTGAGTGTGGTGACGATCATTGTAAAAAGGTTGCAGGTGTTGTTTCAACAAACCCAGCATACTTAATGAACAGTGATGCAGACGGTATCGCAGTTGCATTACAAGGTCGTGTACCTTGTAAAGTTACAGGTAAAATTGCTAAAGGTGATATGCTTGTAAGTGCAGGTGGTGGTAAGGCCCGTGCTGAAGAAGATCCAAAAATGGGATCAGTAATCGGTAAGGCACTAGAAGACTTTGACGGCGCAGAAGGCGTTATTGAAGTAGTTGTAGGCCGTATGTAATTTACGCAAAAAACTAACTTAGAAAGGCCCTCCGGGGCCTTTCTTTTTGACTAAATATGTTTATATAATTATTCAAGTAAGAACGGGAATTTAAAAATGCCATTAACAAGACCTAAGGCCGCCCAGGTAAATTTTGATGTAACAAATATAACAGATCCTTTAATAAGAATCAATAGCGGAGAATCAGGAAGTGCTGATAAAGATACTGGTATTGTTATGGAACGAGGTAGTGATGGTAATGTTGCGTTAATATATGATGAGAGTGCAAATCATTTTGCAGTAATTAATACAGATGAAGTTGGAACAACTAGTGGTAATGTCACTATAACAAGTTACGCAGATATTAAAGCCAATGCATTTTATGGTGATGGAAGCAACTTAACAGGAGTTAGTGGTGCCTTTACTGCTGAGAGTGATGGAGCAAGTTTAACAGACACGACTACAGGCTCAGCCGCAGGACCGGTAATTACACTAACAAGAAATGCAAGTGACACAGCAGCGGATGGAAACTATTTAGGACAATTAAAATTTAAAGGCGACAATGACGCAGGATCTAGCCAAGTATTTGCAAAAATTACTGGAAAAATTGATGATGCAAGTGATGGAACTGAAGACGGGTTATTAGAATTTGCTAATAAAAAAGCAGGATCAAATGTTATTACGGCAAGACTTACAAGCACAGAACTTAAATTAATTAATGGTACAGGATTAGAAGTTGCTGGATTAACATATCCTACTGCTGATGGTTCAGCAGGACAACAACTAACAACAGATGGTAGCGGCGTACTAAGTTGGGCTGATTCAGGCAGTAGCGGCTCTGTTGGTAGAACAAAATTTACTTTTAATATTACAGGAAGTGTAACAACACTAAGCGGTACAGATGCAAATAGTGCCACACTGGCATATACTGCAGAACAAATTGATGTATATGTTAACGGAGTAAGAGTATCGGCTGCAGATATAACTGCAACAAATGGAACCAGTATTGTATTTGGTGAAACACTAGTTGCTGGTGATGTAGTTGACATTATAGCCCATAACGTTATTGATGTTAGTCAAATTGGAACAGGAAGAACACTATTTAATTATTCTATATCCGGTACACCTACAACAGTATCTGGATCAGACTCAAACGGCAATACACTAGCATATACTGTGGGACAGATAGATGTGTTTGTGAATGGTATTAGAATGGCACCAGTTGATATAACTGCAACAAACGGAACAAGTGTTGTGTTTGGCGTTGCATTGGTTAATAGTGACGTTGTTGATATAATAGCCTATACAGCCTTTGATGTTGTAACAAATAATGCAGATGATTTATCAAGTGGCACTGTACCTGATGCAAGGATTACTGGTGCTTATACTGGTATAACTGAATTAACATTAAGTTCTCACTTAAACATGGGCGATGGAGATATAATCAAACTTGGTGATAGTGCTGATTTACAACTATATCACGATGGTTCTCATTCTTACATAGATGATGTGGGTACTGGTAATCTACGTTTAAGAGCAACAAATCTTTTTTTACAAAATAGCGATAATTCAAAACAGTATATTACAATGGTTGATGGTGGTGCTGTTAGTATTCA
>JGI24005J15628_10000088_pt1 | contig 70405 bp, 49 predicted proteins | sample LinPmetageLP40_FD_15628 | JGI IMG/M metagenome (IMG submission 15628)
CGCATCTGCGCCGAATTCGAAGCCATCGAGCGCGAAGCGGGCAGCGATGCCGGCTTCCAGTACGACAGCTGGAACCGCGAAGAGGAAGGCAATGCCGATCCTGGCGGCGGGACGCGCGGCTTGATGAAGGGCAAGGTGTTCGAAAAGGTCGGCGTGAACGTCTCGACCGTGCGCGGCAATTTCGCGAAGGAATTCGCCGCCACGATCAATGGCGCCAGCGCGGACAGCCCGGGTTTCACCGCCACCGGCATCAGCCTGGTCGCGCATATGGCCAATCCGCATGTGCCCGCCGTGCATATGAACACGCGGTTCCTGACCACCGGCAAGGCGTGGTTCGGCGGCGGGGCCGATCTCAATCCGCCGATCCCCTATGCCGAGGACACGGACGAATTCCACGCCTGTTTCCGCGCGGCCTGCGCGGCGCACAACCCGACCTATTACGAACGCTTCAAGAAGTGGGCCGACGACTATTTCTACATCCCCCACCGCGGCGTGCACCGCGGGGTGGGCGGGATCTTCTACGACCACCTCGAATGCGAGGGTCCCGCTGTCGACGAAGGGGCCGCGTTCGACCGCAATCTCGCTTTCACCAAGGACGTGGGCGAGGCTTTTCTCGATATCTTCCCGCGGCTGGTGCGCCGCCGGATGGACAACGCGTTTACGGCACAGGACAAGCAAACCCAGCTCGAATGGCGCGGGCGCTATGCCGAGTTCAACCTCGTCTACGACCGTGGCACGCTGTTCGGCCTCAAGACCGGCGGCAATATCGACGCGATCTTGATGAGCCTGCCGCCCGAGGCGGTCTGGAGCTGATCACTCCTCCGGTGCGTAGACCCGGACCCAGTCGACCAGCATCTCGACCTCGCCCCGCTCGACCGCGTCGACGGTTTCCTGCGGGATGCCGACATAGGGCTTCTGGATGCCATTGGTCTTGACCGGATACGCACCGCCCATCGCGAAGTTGAGGATCAGATATTTGGCATTGTCGAACCGCCAATCGCCGTAATGTTCAACCATTGGCCGGGTGGCCCGATACAGCACATGCCCGTCGACCATGAAATCGACCTGGCGGTCGGTCCATTCGACCGAATAGGTGTGCCAGCCCGTCACATCGAGCCCTTCGGGGAAGAAGAACTTGTTCACGATCGGGGTCTCGCCCGAATAGCCCGGGCCGTGCAGCGCGACCCCGATCCAGTCCTTCTCGCCGACATATTCCATGATGTCGATTTCGCCCGTCTCGGGCCATTGGCCGTTGCCGAGCAGCCAGAAGGCGGGCCACACGCCGACATTGTCCGGCAGTTTGATGCGCGCTTCGGCGCGGCCATGGGTGAAGTCGAACTTGCCCTGGCTTTCGATCCGGCCCGACACGAAGGGCGCGTCACGGTCCTTGTTGGGATCAGTGCCCGGCGTGAACACAGGGCACAGCACCAGCACGCCGCCATCGGCGCCCGCTACACCATCGCGAAAGGCGATGGTCGAAGGGTCGTCGATATAGGCCTGTTGCTCGTTGTTCACCCAGAAGTCGGTCCCGATCACGATCCATTTGTCGCGGTCGAGCGTGCCGGTATCGAATTCGTCGGCGAACAGCAGCTCGCGCTCGGGCGTCATGGCCTGCGCCAGTGCCTCCCCGGTGTCGGTGGCCTGTGCCGGGACGGCGCAGCTCAGCGCAAGCGCGCAGCCGAGGCTGAGCATCGAAAAGCGGTTCATAGGATCCTCCCCGAATCGTTGATAACGTTACCATTGCGCATTGGAGCGCGTTTCGGAAGTCCGTGGATAGGTATTCGCTCTGCGGGCTGGAAAGGTGTGGCGGGATCGTTGATATAGCGCGGCGAATTTCCGATCTGTCGCCGTTCCGGTGCGCCCATCATGCAAGAGAGAACCCAATGCGCAGCCATGTCTTCAGCCTCGCCATCCTGCTTGCCACGACCGCCTGCGCGGGTGTGCCGGGCGAACCGGTCGTATCGACCGCGCCTCCCGCAGCGATGGTCGCGCCGATCCTCACCTCGCCCGAGGCGGTAGATACGCTGACCCATGCGCAGCCGCAGGTCGCGCGGGTGACGCATGTCGCGCTCGATCTCGACCTCGATTTCGACGCCAGGCGCGTCGGCGGGACAGCGGAACTGACCGTGCTGGCCGCGCCGGGGGCTGAGGAGATCGTGCTCGACACCAACGGGCTGGAGATCGCGCAGGTCACCGACGGGCAGGGCCGCGCGCTGTCCCATACGGTAGGCGAAACGGTGGCCGAAGGCGGCAAGGGCGCGCCGCTGACGATCCGCCTCGACGGCGCGGAGACGCTGCGCATCGCCTATCGCGCGCGCGCCGATGCCAGCGCGCTGCAATGGCTCAGCCCCGAACAGACCAAGGGCGGGGTGCATCCCTTCCTATTCAGCCAAGGACAGGCGATACTCAATCGCAGCTGGATCCCGACGCAGGACAGCCCCGGCATCCGGCAGACATGGGAAGCGCGCATCACCGCGCCCGAGCCGCTCGACGTGGTGATGAGCGGCGTGCGCCAGGGTGAACCCGAGGACCTCGGCAACGGCCGCCGTGCCTTTACCTTCGTGATGGACAAGCCGGTGCCGCCTTATCTCATCGCGATCGCGGCGGGCGATATCGATTTCCGCGCGATCGGTCCGCGCACCGGCGTCTGGGCCGAACCCGCCACGCTCGACCGGGCATGGCGCGAAGTGAACGACACCGAGGAAATGGTCGTCGCGGCGGAGGAACTCTACGGCGAATACCGCTGGGGCCGCTACGACATGATCGTGCTGCCGCCCGCCTTCCCCTATGGCGGGATGGAAAACCCGGTGATGAGCTTCCTCACCCCGACCTTCATCGCGGGCGACCGATCGAACAACGGGCTCGTCGCGCATGAACTGGCACATAGCTGGTCGGGCAATCTCGTCACCAATGCGGTGTGGGGTGACAGCTGGCTCAACGAGGGCGTGACCACCTATTTCGAGAACCGCATCGTCGAGGCGGTCTATGGCAAGCAGCGCGCCGAGCAGGAAGCCGCGCTGATGTTCGCCAATATCGAGGAAACGCTGGCCGAGGTCGGCGAGGATGCCCCCGGTACCGCGCTGAGCACCGATGGTGGCTACCAGCTCGGCAGCGCGATTGCCTATGACAAGGGCGCGTTCTTCCTGCGCACGGTCGAAAGCGTGGTCGGCCGCGAGCGTTTCGACGCCTGGCTGCGCCAGTGGTTCGACAACCATGCCTTCCAGCCCGCCACCAGCGAGCTGTTCCTCGCGGATATGATGGAAAACCTGGTGCGGGGCGACGCCGAGGCCGACCGGCTGCAACTCCGCGAATGGATCTTCGAGCCGGGCCTGCCCGCGAATGTGGCCAAGCCCGACCCGGCGGCATTCGCTGCGGTCGATGCCGCGGTGTCGGCCTATGCCGCCGAGGGCACGATCCCGGCGGGCTATGCGCAGTGGAGCAGCGCCGAGCGCCAGCGTTTCCTCGACAATATCCCCAAGCAGCGTACTGCCGGGCAACTCGCCGCGCTCGAGGGCGCGCTGGGCCTGTCGGGCACGGGCAATAACGAGGAGCTGTTCCTGTGGCTCGAACTGGCGCTCGCCAACCGCTACGAACCCGCGGTGCCGCAGGCGGAGGAATTCCTCGCCGAGGTCGGCCGCGCGAAATTCGTGCGCCCGCTGTTCCAGGTGCTGTGGGACCAGGGCGAATGGGGCCGGCCGATCGCGCAGCGCATCTATGCCGAGACCCGCGGCAGCTACCACGCGGTAACGCGCGGCGGGGTCGACCGCATTCTCGGGACCGAGGGCTAGGTCACACCATATCGGCGGGGCGGACGAGGCGGTCGAAGGTCGGCTCGTCCACCAGCCCCAGCTCGAGGCCCGCCTGCTTGAGCGTCTGGCCGGTCTGGTGTGCATGCTTGGCGATCTTGGCGGCATTGTCGTAGCCGATCTCGGGCGCCAATGCCGTCACCAGCATCAAGGACCGTTCGACCAGCGCGGCGATCTGTTCCTCGTTCGCCTCGATCCCCTCGACGCAGCGGGTGGCAAAACCTTCCATCCCGATTGCGAGCAATTCGACCGAGCGGATCACGTTCGACCCGATCAGCGGCATGAACACGTTGAGCTCGAAATGGCCCTGCATCCCGCCCACCGTCACTGCCTGGTGATTGCCGATCACCTGGCCCGCGACCATCGTCAGCATCTCGCACTGGGTCGGGTTGACCTTGCCCGGCATGATCGAGCTGCCCGGTTCGTTCGCGGGTAGCGACAGTTCGCCAAGGCCCGAGCGCGGACCCGATGCGAGGAAGCGGATATCGTTGGCGATCTTGTTGAGCGCCACCGCGAGCGTGTTGAGCGCGCCCGAGAAGGACACCAGCCCGTCCTTCGCAGCGAGCTGTTCGAAGGTGTTGGGCGCAGGCTCGAAGGCGAAGTCGGTGATGTCGCTGATCGCGCGGGCCATATCCGCGGCCCAGCCATCGGGCGCATTGAGCCCGGTGCCGACCGCGGTGCCGCCGATCGCGAGCTTGCGGATGTCGTTCTCCAATGCGCTTTCGATCCGCACCCGGCAGCTTGTCAGCTGCGCGACATAGCCGGAAAATTCCTGCCCCAGCGTCAGCGGGGTGGCGTCCTGCGTATGCGTGCGGCCGATCTTGACGATATCGGCAAAGGCCCGCGCCTTGGCATCGAGCGCTGCGACCAGCCGGTCGAGTGCGGGCAGCAGCGCATCGCGCGACGCCAGCGCGGCGGCGACATGCAGCGCGGTGGGGAAGCTGTCGTTCGAGCTTTGCGAGCGGTTTACATGGTCGTTGGGATGGACCGGCTCCTTGCCGCCGCGCGTGCCCGCCAGCGCTTCATTGGCGATCCCGGCGATCACTTCGTTGACGTTCATATTGGTCTGCGTGCCGCTGCCCGTCTGGAAGATGGTCAGCGGGAACTGATCGTCATATTCGCCTGCCCGGATCGCGGTGGCGGCGCTCTCGATCGCCTCGGCGAGCGGTGCCTCCAGTCCGTGCTGGCGGTTGATCCGCGATGCTGCCTGTTTGACCGCCGCCTGCGCGTGGACGATCTGGATCGGCATGCGCTGGTGCGCGGGGAAGGGGAAGTTGGTCAGGCTGCGCTGCGTCTGCGCGCCCCAATAGGCGTCGGCAGGGACTTCGATGGGGCCGATGGAATCGGTTTCGGTGCGCGTCTGGGTCATGGCCTGTCTCTCTCCGGATGATGTGATGCACAGGTAGGATCGCTGCACGGCGCATGCCACCCGCAGCGGCCCTGCGTGAAGATTCCATCTGTTCAGGCGGGTGAAGCGCACCTATCTCGAAGATATGCTGCGCCAGTACGAACTCGTTGAGCGGGTCAAGGAATACGATCCCGACGCCGACGAGGCGATGCTCAACCGCGCCTATGTCTATACCGTGCAGAAGCACGGCACGCAGACCCGCGCCAGCGGCGATCCCTATTTCAGCCACCCGGTCGAAGTTGCCGGCCTGATGACCGATCTCAAGCTCGACCAGGAAACCATCGCGACCGCGCTGCTCCACGATACGGTGGAAGACACGCTGGCGACGATCGACGATATCGAAAAGCACTTCGGCAAGGATGTCGCGCGGCTGGTCGACGGGGTGACCAAGCTGTCGAAGATCGAGCAGATGCCCGAGAACGAGCGCGCGGCGGAAAACCTGCGCAAGTTCCTGCTGGCGATGAGTGAGGACATCCGCGTGCTGCTGGTCAAGCTGGGTGACCGGCTGCACAATATGCGCACGCTGCACTTCATCAAGAAACCCGAGAAGCGCCAGCGCATCGCGCGCGAGACGATGGATATCTACGCCCCGTTGGCCGAGCGCATCGGTCTGTATGAATATATGCGCGAGATGCAGATGCTCGCCTTCGAGCAGATCGAGCCCGAGGCATACGAGACGATCACGCAGCGGCTCAATCAGATCCACAGCGAGGATGGCGGCCAAGTCGATGCCATCGCGCTCGACATGAAGCACGCGCTGCTCGAGGCGGGGATCACCAGCGAGGTTTCGGGGCGCGAAAAGCACCCCTATTCTATCTGGCGCAAGATGGCCGAACGCCATGTCTCGTTCGAACAGGTCACCGATATCATGGCCTTTCGCATCATCTGCGAAGATGTGGCCGACTGCTACCGCGCGCTGGGGGTGCTGCATACGACATGGCAGTTCCTCCCGGGCAAGTTCAAGGACTACATCTCGACGCCGAAGAACAACGGCTATCGGTCGCTCCACACCTCGCTGATCTACGGCAAGTCGATGCGCGTCGAAGTGCAGATCCGCACGCGCGAGATGCACCGGGTGAACGAATTCGGCTTCGCCGCGCACTGGGCCTACAAGCAGGATGAACGGCCCGACGGGCAGGTCGGCTGGCTGCGCGACCTGATTGAGATCGTCGACGCGAGCCACGATCCCGAAGAGCTGCTCGAACACACGCGCCTGGCGATCTACCAGGATCGCATCTTTGCCTTCACGCCCAAGGGCGCGCTGTTCCAGCTGCCCAAGGGGGCGACTCCGGTCGATTTCGCCTTTGCCGTGCATACCGACCTCGGCGCGCAGACGGTGGGCGCGAAGATCAACGGGCGGCACATGCCGCTGCGCACGCAGCTCAACAATGGCGACGTGGTCGAGATCATCAAAAGCGACAATGCCGATCCGCAGCTGAGCTGGCTGGGCTTCGTCGTGACCGGCAAGGCGCGCGCCTCCATTCGCCGCGCAGTCCGGCTCAAGGAACGCGCCGAAGTGGCGGAGATCGGGCAGAAACTGTTCGACGAGATCGCGCTGCGTGTGCCCGCCAAGGTCGGCAAGAAGGCACTGCGCGAAGCCTTGAAACGGTTGGAGATGGAAGAGGAAGAGGACCTCTTTTACGCCATCGGTGCGGCCAAGATCGAGGATCGCGCGGTTATGGAAGCGCTGGTCCCCGGCTGCACCGCCGAGCTCGAAAACGAGCCCGACTGGGCCAAGAGCGGCAAGGCGCTGTCGATCCGCGGGCTGACCCCGGGGGTCGGCTTCCAGCTCGCCGAATGCTGCCACCCGGTTCCTGGCGACCGGATCGTGGGCCTGCGCAAGCCCGGCGAAGGCGTCGAGGTCCATACGATCGACTGCAACCACCTCGCCAGCGGGATCGACAGCGACTGGCTCGACCTGTCGTGGGGCAAACGCTCGCGCGGCGCGGTCGGGCGGCTGCGTGTCACGCTGTACGACCGGCCCGGAACGCTGGCCGAAATGGCAGGCATCTTCGCGCAGAACCACGTCAATGTGACCAGCCTCGAGCAGACCCAGCTCGACCATCCCTTCACCACTTACGAAATCGACCTCGAAGTGCAGGACGTGCCGCATCTTACCCGCATTCTCAGCGCGCTGCGGGCCAGCGATTCGATCGCGCAGGCCGAACGCGTATGACCGGCGTGCTGGGCATCGACCATGTCCAGCTGGCGATGCCGCATGGCGGGGAACCGCATGCGCGGCGCTTCTGGATCGATCTCATGGGGCTGGAAGAGGTCGCCAAGCCCGCCCAGCTCGCGGTCAATGGCGGTTGCTGGTTCGAACGCGGCCAGGTGGCGATCCATTGTGGGGTCGAGGATGCCTTCCTGCCCGCGCGCCGCGCGCACCCCGCGCTGATCGTCGGCGACCTCGCCGCGCTGGTCGCGCGGCTGGGCGAAGCGGGTATCCGATTCAAGCCGGGCAAGCCGCTCGAAGGCTATGTGCGCGGGGATATCGCCGACCCCTTCGGCAATCGCATCGAATTGATGCAGCGGGTCTAGAGCGGGCGCAGCGTTACTGCGACCGGGTCACCCTCGGTGGTCGCTTCCGCCTTGCGCACCGCTGCCTTGACCGGCAGCAGCCAGCCGCCCTCGTCGCGCGGGAAACACGATGTCTGCCATACGGTTGCGCCAATCCGTGCCTCGACCTTGAGCGAGCGGAAACCGCGCTGGCCGCCCAGTTCGAGCCGCCGCATCGCTTCGGTCGCCGAGAGCTCCTCGCCTTCCTCACCGTCGATGGTCACGAAAAACCAGCTGACGCCGTTCTTCGCGGTCCAGCGCCACAAGGGCGCGACTACGAAGACGCTTTCGCTCAATCGGCCACCCGGCGCACGGGGACGGGTATGTTGCAGATATCTGCCCCGCCTGCGGGTTGGATAAAGAACGGATCGCGGCGGTTGGCGCGAGCATCGGCATAGCGCGCGAATGTCTCGCTCTCGGTCGAGAGATATTCGAAGGCGGGCCTCTCGGCCTCGGGCAGATCGCTGGCCAAGCGCACCGAAAGGATCGGTGTGCGCTTGTCCGATTCCTCGGTGGTGTAGAAGCCCAGCGCGCCCGAGCCACGTGGGAGCGAGGATAGATGCTCCATCCCGTCCACGATGCGCCCGACCAACGCGATATTGCGATCGAGATGGCGCGGCGCATGGCCTATTACCGTATAGAGTTCCGCGCCCGATCCCGTGTCGGGCGACATCCCGCGGCCTACACCGACCATGCCGTAGCAGTGGACGGGCCAGAATTCTTCGTCACGCCCCCCAATTGGCCAACCCTGTGTGAATGCGGCAAACCGGGAGTAACGATCTGCTAGGGCTCGTCTCGCCTCAGAGGTCTGTGTGGGTTCGGGCTCCGCCATCAATGCATCAACATTGACCCCAGCTGCGATCAGGCCGGACATCGTCGCCGCGCCCTGCAATTCGTGCTTTATCGATGATGCGGGGGGGACAAAAGAGGGGGTCGTATACTCAGCTTCTCCCATCACCTCGAGCCCTTCGGGCAACGGCTTCGCCTTACCCTCCGCCTCGGGATTGTCGTAATTGGGATCGCCCCACTGGACGACGTAATTGTCCTGCACCCGGTTGACGGTGATGCCGTCGTACCACCCGGCGCGCGCGAGCGTGCGAATGTTTTCGACCCAGCCTTGGCTGAAGGGCGCGGGCATCAGCTGGATCACCACCCTGCGCGTGCTGCCGTCCGCTGCCGGTGCTAGCGTCATCACCAGCAGGTCTTCGGGCGCAATCGCCACCCATTCTTCGTGCGCGGCCTCCTCCACGATTTGATTGGGAGAGGGCGCGGCTGTCTCCTCTTGCGCCATTACGGGTGAACCCAGCGCAAGCAGCGCGGCGAGGGGGAGAAGCGATCTAGTCATGGAAGAAGGGGTGCCACCCGCCCGGGCAAAACAAAAGCCCCCTCTCGCACATTGAAGGGGCGGGAGGGGGCTTCGAGACGGTGTTCGCAGGGGATGCCTGATCCGCGCAGCACCGTCGTTGAACCGGCTTGTACTACGAAAAACGCCTGCCCGACCATCCCGGTTCCGCAGCGGCTTGCGATTCCCCCGCAGCGCCGCTAGACGCGCGCCTTCTTGTCAGCCCTATCGCTTCATGGTGTGAGCGCTGGGGTCGGGTTCTCCGGATCGCGGTCTCGATGAACGCGAAGCGCGGTGGGCCGGGCAGGAACGCGGAGCAGTGGCCGAGTGGTCGAAGGCGCACGCCTGGAAAGTGTGTATACGGTAACCCCGTATCGAGGGTTCGAATCCCTCCTGCTCCGCCATTTGCTTTTGCGTGGGCAGAGTTGACGGACAAGACGGCCCGCGCGACCTTTTCTTCGCCGGCCGAACAGCGCCAAACCGCCGTATCAGACGGTTTGAGCACTACATGACGCTGCAAGACCTCCCAATCGCGAAAAGCCGGTGTTGGCCTCGGCAGTAGATGACCTTTCTGATCTGCTGCGAAAGCCTCCATCGTCCTGTCATGTTGCTGCTCCCGCGTGGTCAGACTAACGTCGACACGCCAAATGGCGCCAGTCGTGCTATCGTGGCTGAATGGTCAGCGAGCTGAGCGATATCCGGTCTTTTCTCGAGCATACGGCCCCGTTCGACGCACTCGACCGCGACACGCTGGTCCCTGCCGTACGCCGGGTGACGGTTCGGTACTACCGCTCCGGCGAGGAAATCCTGGCGAGCGGCGGGCACAATGAGCATCTCTACATCGTGCGTTCGGGATCGGTCGAACTGCGGCTCGCGGGAGACGATCTGACGGCGCATCTCGATGCGGGAAGCTGCTTTGCCTTTCCCTCGCTGCTGCGCGGGGGCGAGGTGCGCAATACGACCGTCGCGCTCGAGGATACGCTCGCCTATCTCTTGCCGGGGGACCTTTTTCGCGAGCTGCGCCAGAAATCGACTGCTTTTCGCGAGTTCTTTGCCGAAAACGAGAGCGCGCGCATCCGCAATGCCGTGCGCGACCTGAAGAGCAGGCACTCCAGCCTGCTCGGACAGCGTAGTATCCGGGAACTCCTCACGCATCGCCGACCGGTCTCGTGCAATCCGGATACGCTTGTTTCCGATGCCGCCACGCTGATGAGCCATCACGATGTGAGCACGCTGGCAATTTGCACAAACGACAAGCTGGTCGGGATCTTCACCGACAAGGACCTGCGCAACCGGGTGGTCGCGACGGGGCGCAGTTTCGATACGCCTATCAGCGCCGTCATGACCCCGGCGCCATGTACGCTGCCCGAAAGTGCGAATATCTCGGAGGCCATGGCGATGATGGCCGCCGGCGGGTTTCGCCATATACCCCTGCTTGGCCCGGACGGGGAGTTGTTCGCCATCTTGAGCGCGACCGACATCCTGGCCCACCTCGGCGACAGCGCGATCGACACGGGCATGCTTGTCGCACAAGCGGCAACGCCCGAGGCGCTGGTCGCCGCAGCCGAACGTATTCCCGAAGGCTTCACGCGGATGGATGCGGGCGGCTTTCACGCCGAGCACACCATGCGCTTTACCTCCGCGCTCGGCGAGGCAGTGCATCGGCGTGCAGCAGAGCTGGCCGAGGCGGAGCTTGGCCCGCCACCCGTCCCCTATGCGCTGATGGTCTTCGGTTCGCTGGCAAGGGGTGAACAATTGGTCGGGTCCGACCAGGACAATGGCCTGGTGATCGACGACCGGGTCGATGCGGCCGGCCGGGCCTATTTCGAAGCGCTGGGCACGCGCATTTCCGATACGCTGCACCAGGCGGGCTTTGTTTACTGCAATGGCGGGATCATGGCGCGAAATGCCGACCAGCGGCTGACCTTGGGTGAATGGCAATCGCGTTACGACGACTGGATCGACAATCCCGACGAGGACAAGATCCTGCGCGCGACGATCTTCTTCGACATGCGCGTGGTCCATGGCAGGCTCGAGGTGGAACGCGACTTGCGGGGCTATGTCCTCGAGAAAGTCGCGAGCAACCGGCTGTTCCTGAGCTACCTCGCGCGCGATGCGCAGCGCAGCCGCATTCCGCTCGGCATCTTCCGCAATCTCGTGCTGGAAAAAACCGCCGACGGGACCAAGGGCTTCGATGCCAAGGCACAGGCCATCCTGCCGTTGATCGCCATCGCCCGCACCTTCGCCTTGTCCGAAGGTATCTCCGCGGTCGGCACGCTCGAAAGGCTCGCCGCGCTGGCCGCGGCGGGGCGCATGGCGAAGGGCGATGCGGAAAGTCTCAAGGATGCATTCCTGCTCGTCAACGAGCTGCGGATTGCGCATCAGGCGGCGCAGCTTCGCCGGGGCAAGGCGCCGGACAATGTCATCGACCCCGCCTCGCTCTCTCCGCTCGAGCGGGACTATCTCAAGGATGCCTTCGCGGTAATTCGCGGCGGGCTGGAATCGCTCAGGCGCAATTTGGCGGGCGGCATTGCGTGAGGCGCTGCGGTCGTGGCGCTTCGCGCGCGGCCTCAAAGCCTGCGCGGCCAGGGGCGATGCGCTGCTCGCGCATTATGCGCAGGCCGACTGGCCCGATGCCGACACGCCCATCGGCGACGTATCCTTGCTCGCGCTCGACTTCGAGCTCGATGGTCTCGCAGGCAATGCGCATGTGCTGCAGGCAGGCTGGCTGGCCTTCGACGCGCGCGGGATCGATCTGGGCACCGCACGATCCTTCGACGTTAAAAGCGCTCGCAGGCTCGATGACGATGCCGTCGCGGTCCACGGGATCGGCGAACAGCGGGCGCGGGCCGGGGATAGTCTCGGCAGCGTCGTAGACGAACTGGTCGGGGCGCTCGCGGGGCGCGTCATGATCGCGCATGGTGCGTCGATCGAACGCGGGGTGACCGCCCGCGTGACCCGGGCGCACTTCGGCTTTTCGCTTCCGGTCCGGTCGATCTGCACGCTGGCGCTCGAGCGCAGGCTCAATCCCAACCTCGTCGGCAGCGGGGCATATCGTCTCGCGGCAACCCGCGCGCGGTATGGCCTGCCCGCCTACAGCCAGCACGACGCGCTGTCCGATGCGCTGGCGGCCGGCGAGCTGCTGCTGGCGCAGCTCTCGCGCATGTCCACGGACACCCGCCTCGGCCGCCTGGAGGCGCTCTAGACCCCCCTCATTAGACTTTTGTCGCGCTCGCCGCGCGGGGCGGCGCGGCATAGCCTCCCTTCGCAAAGCTTCCCAATTTCTGGGCGCTTTGCACATACGAAAGGGAGGGGGATTCCATGTCCGACGAGAACGAAACCCATCAGACCAGCGAAGCGGAGGGCGCCTACTGGCGCGACAATATCCGCCTGCTGGTCACGTTGATGGCGATCTGGTTCGCCTGTTCATTCGGGGCCGGAATCCTGTTCCGCGACTTCCTCGACCAGTTCACGGTCGGCGGATATCCGCTCGGCTTCTGGTTCGCCCAACAGGGCTCGATCTACATATTCATCGCGCTGATCTTCTACTACGTCGTCAAGATGAGGAAGCTCGAGCGCAAATACGATCTCGACGATTGAGGAGGCGACGATGGACACGCAAACTCTGATCTATCTCTTCGTCGGCGCCAGCTTCGCCCTGTACATCGGCATCGCCCTGTGGAGCAGGGCGGGTTCGACGAAGGAATTCTATGTCGCCGGCGGCGGGGTCAACCCGGTCGTCAATGGCATGGCGACCGCAGCCGACTGGATGAGCGCGGCAAGCTTCATCTCGATGGCCGGTCTCATCGCTTTCCTCGGCTATGACGGGTCGGTCTATCTGATGGGCTGGACCGGCGGTTACGTCATGCTGGCGCTGCTGTTGGCACCATATCTGCGCAAGTTCGGCCAGTTTACCGTGCCCGATTTCATCGGCACCCGGTATTACTCCAACGCGGCGCGCGTCGTCGCGGTGATCTGCCTGATCTTCATCAGCTTCACTTACATCGCAGGCCAGATGCGCGGCGTGGGGATCGTGTTCTCGCGCTTCCTCGACGTGGACATCACCATGGGCGTGATCATCGGTATGGGGATCGTCTTCATTTACGCCGTGCTCGGCGGGATGAAGGGCATCACCTATACGCAGGTCGCGCAATATTGCGTGCTCATCTTCGCCTATATGGTGCCGGCCTTCTTCCTCAGCTTCATGATCACCGGCAACCCGATCCCGCAATTCGGCCTGGGCAGCCAGATCAACGACGGGTCGGGGCTATACGTGCTCCAGAAACTCAATCTGGTGCTCACCGATCTCGGCTTCGGCGAATATACCGACGGGTCGAAGAGCATGGTGGATGTGTTCTGCATCACCCTGGCGCTGATGGTCGGGACCGCGGGGCTGCCGCATGTGATCGTGCGCTTCTTCACGGTCCCCAAGGCGTCCGACGCCCGCAAGTCGGCTGGCTGGGCGCTGGTGTTCATCGCCCTGCTCTACACCACCGCGCCTGCGGTCGGTGCCTTCGCCCGCCTCAACTTCATCGATACGGTGAACGAGACGAGCTATTCGGAAGCACCCGGGTGGTTCAAGAACTGGGAGCGCAACGACCTGATCGCCTTCCAGGACAAGAACGGCGACGGCGTGATGCAATACCGCAGCGGCGATGCCTTCGAAGGAGCCCCCGCCTTTGGCGAAGGCACCGGACCTTCAGGCGAGCGCGTGGTCACCAACGCACCCGTCGCCGACAGTGCGAACGAGGTCTATGTCGACCGCGACATCATGGTCCTCGCCAACCCGGAAATCGGCAATTTGCCGGGCTGGGTCATCGCGCTGGTCGCTGCCGGCGGGCTCGCTGCGGCGCTCTCGACCGCAGCCGGCCTGTTGCTGGTGATCTCCAGCTCGGTCAGCCACGATCTGCTCAAGTCCACGTTCAAGCCCGACATATCGGAGAAAGGCGAACTGCGTGCGGCGCGTCTCGCGGCGACCGCGGCGATCGTGGTTGCAGGCTATCTCGGCATCTATCCGCCGGGCTGGGTGGCACAGGTGGTGGCATTCGCCTTCGGCCTTGCCGCAGCCAGCCTGTTCCCCGCCATCTTCATGGGCATCTTCTCGAAACGGATGAACAAGGAAGGGGCGATTGCGGGCATGGTTACGGGTCTGGCCTTCACCTTCGGCTACATCTTCTACTTCAAGCTGGCCAATCCAGCGGCGAATGTGGCGGATAACTGGCTGTTCGGAATTTCGCCTGAAGGGATCGGCGTAGTCGGCATGGTGCTGAACTTCGGTGTCGCGATCGCGGTCTCGAGGATGACGGCGAGCCCGCCGGTCGAGATCCGCAAGCTGGTCGATTCGATCCGCGTGCCGCGCGGCGCCGGAGACGCCCACGCACACTGACGGCCATCGGGCCGGTCGCAGGGAAGGGCGGTGCTGCCGGCGCCGCCCTTTCTTGCATGAAGCGCCAGTTGCGATAGTCTGGCAGGCGGAGGGAGACGGCCATGCTGTTCGGTGCAGCGATCATCGCGGCGACGCTCTACCTGGCGCTGCTGTTCTGGATCGCCGCGCGGCAGGACCGACTGGCCGACGCGGGACAGGTCGTATCCGCGCGCAGGCGCGACTGGACCTATGGTCTCAGCCTTGCAGTCTATTGCACCAGCTGGACCTTCTTCGGCGGTGTGGGGTCGGCCGCAAGTTCGGGCTGGCACTACTTGCCGATCTATCTCGGCCCGGTGCTGGTCTTCACTCTCGGCTTCGGCCTGGTGCGGCGCATTCTCGCGCAGGCCAAGGCGCAGCACTCGACCTCGATCGCCGACTTCCTGTCCGCGCGTTATGGCAAGAGCGCCATCGTTGCGGCGTTGGTGACCATCTTCGCCACGATCGGGTCGCTTCCCTACATGGCGTTGCAATTGCAATCGGTCGGCGCCTCGCTGCTCGCGCTCGATCCCGAACTCAAGGCCAGGGTTTCGGCCAATGAATTGGTGCTGCTGGTGGCGGGAAGCATGGCGCTGTTCGCCATATTGTTCGGCTCGCGCCGCGTCGGCCGGGCAGGTGATAATGCCGGATTGGTGCTGACCATCGCAGTGGAATCGGCGGTCAAGATCCTCGCGCTGCTGGCGGTGGCGGCATTCGCGTTGACCATCGTCGCGGACCGGCCGGAGGTGATTGCGCCCTCGGTTTCGCCGTTTTCGGCTCGCCAGTTCGATGCGCGGTTTGCCGTGCTCACATTGATCGCGGCCTGCGCCGCGCTGTGCCTTCCGCGCCAGTTCCACATGAGTTTCGTCGAGGCGCAGACCGACCGCGCCGGCCCGCGGATGCAGTGGATCTTCCCGGCCTATCTGGTGGTCACTTCGCTGGTCATCGTGCCGATCGTGCTGGCGGGGATCGCCGTGCTCCCCGCTTCCACGCCCGCCGACCTGATCGTCATGGAGCTGCCGCTCAAAAGCGGGAATGCGGTGCTCGCGCTGTTCGTCTTCATCGGCGGGTTTGCCGCCTCGACCGGCATGATCGTGGTCGCCAGCGTGGCTCTCTCGACGATGATCACCAACGATCTCGTCTCTCCGCTGGTGTTCCGGCGCGAACTCAAGGGTCAGGGCGACCGGACCCGCCTCGCAACCCGCCTGCTGATGATCCGCCGGCTCGTCATCGCCGCGCTGCTGTTTTTCGCCTACCTCGTCTATCTCGGCTTCGGCAACACGGCGAACCTTGCCGGTCTCGGGACACTGGCCTTTGCCGCCATGGCGCAATTCGCGCCGGGACTCGTGCTCGGCATGATCACGCGGAACGGCAACAAGGTGGGTATGGTCTGCGGCTTGCTGGCAGGCTTCGTCTGCTGGTTGGTGCTGCTCATCCTCCCGCCCGCCACGGGGCAGGTGCCGATCTTCCTCATCCATCCCGATCCGCTGGTCTCGGGCGTGTTGGTGAGCCTCGGCGCCAACACAGCGGCCTTCTGGGCCGGTTCGGCGCTGGGACGCGAAACGCTGGTCGATGCCGCGCAGGCGGCGGCCTTCGTCGGCACGGCTGCGCCGGGAGCGCGGCCCGCCTTCACCACCGCCAAGCGTATCGCCGACGTCCGCCTGCTGCTCGCCCAGTTTGTCGGCCAGAAGCGGGCGAGCGAGACGCTCGGCGCAGGTTATCGCGACAGCGATCCGGCCGACTCCCAGATCCTCGCCATGGCCGAGCGCACGATTGCGGGCGTGGTCGGCACCCCTTCGGCACGCATGCTCATGTCGAGCTGGGCGCAAGGGGATCCCGTGCCGCTCGAGCAGGTCGTCGCCATGTTCGACGAGACCAACCGCCGGCTTTCCTTCAGCGGCGACCTGCTGCAGCTTGCCATCGAGAACATCGACCAGGGCGTGGCGCTCGTCGATCTCGATATGAACCTCGTCGCCTGGAACAGCCGTTACCAGGACATGTTCTCGCTGCCGGACGAAATGGCCAGCGTGGGCACCCCTATCGCCGACCTCATCCGCTACAATCTCGAACAGGGCGGCGTGCCCGAGGAGGAGATCGAGCTGCAGGTCGCCCGCAGGCTCGAGCATATGCGCGCCGGTCGCACGCATCGCCTCGAGCGCGAACAGCATGATGGCCGGATCATGCGCATCATCGGCAATCCGGCACCCGGCGGCGGCTATGTCACCAGCTATAGCGATGTCACTGCCGATCGCCGCGCCGAGCAGGCGCTTGAACAGAAAGTCCTGGAGCGGACCCAGCAGCTGAGCGAGGCGAATGCCAAGCTGGAGGCGGCGACGCGTTCGAAGACCCGCTTCCTCGCCGCGGCCAGCCACGATCTCATCCAGCCGCTCAACGCCGCGCGGCTCTTCGCCTCGGCGCTGGGCGAGGAAGTGCGGGGACGCGAACAGCTCGAAGCACTGGTCAGGGACCTTGACGGGTCGATCACCTCGGCGGACCGGCTGATCCGCACGTTGCTCGATATCTCCAAGCTCGACGGCGGCGGGATCGAGCCGAAGTACGAGCCCGTTGCGGTCGACGATATCTTCGACGAGATCATGCGCGAGTTTTCGGTGCAGGCGGAGAACAAGGGGCTCGCCTTCCGCCGGGTCGCCACAAGCGCGTGGATCCAGACCGACCGCGCGCTGCTGGCAAGCGTGGTGCGCAACCTGATGAGCAATGCGATCCGCTACACCGAGAGCGGGGGCGTGCTCCTCGGGGTGCGGCGGGCGGGTGCCGATATCGAACTATGCGTCTTCGACACCGGGCCGGGTATTGCCGGGGAGGATGTCGAACGGCTCTTCGGCGAGTTCCAGCGGGGGCGGACGCCCGACCGCGAGGGCCTTGGCCTGGGCCTCGCCATCGTGCGGCGCATCACTGCGCTGCTCGCGATCGAAGTCGTGACGCGCTCGGTCCCCGGGCGCGGAAGCAGCTTTTCGGTCCGCCTGCCGGTCTTGCGCTGGGGCGCTCGCGCCGAACCGGAGCGTCGGCGTCGCAAGGCGTCGACGCTCGCGGATGCGCGCATCCTCGTGGTCGACAACGATCCGGCTGCGCTCAGCGCGGCCGCCGCGCTGCTCGACCGATGGCAGCTCGATGTGACCTGTGCTTCGGGCGAGGCAGAAGCGCTCGCACTCGCGCCGACCGCGCCCGACGTGGTTGTCATGGACTTTCGCCTCGATGACGACGCGCGCGGCGACGGGGTTTACGAGGTCCTGTGCGCTGCTTGGGGCACCCGTCCGCCCGCGATCCTGCTGACTGCCGAAGCGAGCGAGGAAACCGAGGCCGCCGCGGCACGCATGGGCGCGAACCGGCTGTTGAAACCCTCATCGCCAGCCGCGCTGCGAGCGCTTTTTTCGGATTGCGTGGCGCGCAGCACGCCAGAAAATCAGGCCGAGGTCGGGGCCGCTACGTCCTGAGCCACGTCCAGCTTGGCAGCCAGCAGGACCGCCTGCGTACGGTTGACGACGCCCAGCTTGCGGAAGATGGCAGTGATGTGCGCCTTTACCGTCGCCTCGCTGATGTCGAGCTCATAGGCGATCTGCTTGTTGAGAAGCCCCTCGCTCAACTGGCCGAGTATCCGGCGCTGGGCGGGGGTGAGATTGGCAATCCGGGCGAGGTCGTCGTCGGTAGTGCCGTCGCTTTCGGGAAACCAGTCGTCGCCTTCGCGCACGCATGACAGCGCCTCGCGCATGAGTTCGAGGCTGGCCGACTTGGGGATGAAGGCCGCCGCGCCCAGCTGGCTTGCCGCATCATACACACGTGGTTCCTCGCTCGCCGAGATGATGGCGACGGGAAGCGCGGGGAAGTCCTGGCGGAAGTCCATCAGGGCGCTGAGCCCGTTCGAATCCTCCATGTGGAGATCAAGCAGCAGGACTTCGGCGCCCTGTTCCAGCTCGCGCCGGGCCTCGGTCGCGCTCGACGTTTCGACGATCTCGGCCCCGGGCCACACCTTGGCTACCGCGTGGCTTAGCGCCGTGCGGAACAGGGGGTGGTCGTCGGCGATGATGATGCGACTTGCCATCTCGATCAGCGGTTCTGCCTTCCTTCGATCAGGCGATCAACCAGGCTTGGGTCGGCCAGCGTCGATGTATCGCCGAGCGAGCCGTAATCGTTCTCCGCAATCTTGCGCAGGATGCGGCGCATGATCTTGCCGCTGCGCGTCTTGGGCAGGCCGTCGGAGAACTGGATATGGTCGGGCGAGGCGATCGGGCCGATCTCCGTGCGGACATGGCTGCGCAGCTCGGTGTGGAGGTCGTCCGAACCCGCCTCGCCCGCGTTGAGCGTGACGTAGCAATAGATGCCTTGGCCCTTGATGTCGTGCGGGCATCCGACCACCGCGGCCTCTGCGACCTTGGCATGGCTGACCAGCGCGCTTTCGACTTCGGCGGTGCCCATGCGGTGGCCCGAGACATTGATCACATCGTCGACGCGGCCCGTGATCCAGTAATAGCCGTCCTCGTCGCGGCGGCAGCCGTCTCCGGTGAAATATTTGCCGCGGTAGGTGCTGAAATAGGTCAGCTCGAAGCGTTCGTGATCGCCATAGACCGTGCGCGCCTGACCGGGCCAGCTATGCGTGATGCACAAATTGCCCTCGGCCGCGCCGTCGAGCACCGCGCCCTCATTGTCGACCAATTGTGGCCGAACACCGAAGAACGGCCTGCCCGCGCTGCCCGGCTTCATGTCGTGGGCCGATGGCAGGGTGGTGATCATCACGCCGCCGGTTTCGGTCTGCCACCAGGTGTCGACGATGGGGCAGCGTTTTTCGCCGACGACGTCGAAGTACCATCGCCAGGCTTCCGGGTTGATCGGCTCACCCACCGTGCCGAGCAGGCGTAAAGAGGAGCGGTTGTGCGAGGTCACGAAACCGTCGCCCTCGCGCATCAACGCGCGAATGGCGGTGGGCGCGGTGTAGAGAATATTGACCTTGTGCCTGTCGACCACTTCCCAGAAGCGGCCGTGGTCCGGATAGCTCGGCACGCCTTCGAAAACGACCTGCGTGGCGCCGTTCAACAGCGGACCGTAGGCAATGTAGCTGTGGCCGGTGATCCAGCCGATGTCGGCGGTGCACCAGAACACTTCGCCGGGCTGGTAATCGAAGACATAGGCGAAGGTCGTCGCGGTCCACACACCATAGCCGCCGGTCGTGTGCACGACGCCCTTGGGCTTGCCGGTCGAACCCGAGGTATAGAGGATGAACAGCGGGTCTTCCGCGTCCATCGGCTCGCACGGGCAGTCGGTACCGTTGGCGACCTCGTGATACCAGTGATCGCGGCCTGCGGTCATCGGAATGTCCGCGCCCGTATGACGCACCACCAGCATGCCGTCGATCGGCGCATCGTGGTCGGGCTCGGCGATCGCGGCGTCGACATTCGCCTTCAGCGGTACGCGCTTGCCACCGCGCAGGCCTTCGTCGGCAGTGACCACGAAGCGGCTACCACACCCTTCGATGCGTCCGGCCAGCGCTTCGGGCGAAAAGCCGCCGAAGACCACCGAGTGGACCGCGCCAATGCGTGCGCAGGCCAGCAGGGCAAGGACCCCTTCGACGATCATCGGCATGTAGATGGTAACGCGGTCGCCCCGTGTTACTCCGATCGCCTTGAGCGCGTTGGCCATGCCAACGACTTCGGCGTGGAGCTGGCGATAGGTCAGCGTGCGACTGTCGCCTTGCGGGTCGTCGGGTTCGAAGATGATCGCAGTATCGTCACCGCGCCGATCCAGATGGCGGTCCACTGCATTGTGGCACAGGTTCAGTTTCCCATCGGCGAACCAGGCGATCTCCACCGGGTCGTAGGACCATTCTCCCGCCCTGGACGGCTCTTGGAACCAGTCCAGCCGCTTTGCCTGTTCGAGCCAGAAGCCGTCGCTGTCCTCGATCGACCGCTCGTACAGGCTGTCGAACTGTTCGAGCGTGCACCGGCTTGCTTCGGCATTGCCAAGACGGCGGACAACATCGAGCATGGACTATCTCCCTTGTCTGCCGACCCGGATAGCAGCCCCGGTACCATACGCGCTGTCAGACCAAGGTCTTACGACCATCTGCCGATTTATCTGTCCGGCCCGATGCGCGCATCATCCTCCTGATAATATCTGAGGGAGGCAAACATGGGTGGCAGCGCATTCGGAAAATTCATCCGCGCAGGACTTCTTGCCGGGACCTGCCTTGCGGCGGCACCGGCGGCGGCACAGGACGAGGATGTCGAGGCGCGGCTGGACCGGCTCGAACGGCTGGTCACACAGCTGGTCGAGCGGCTTGATGCCAAGGACGGCGAACTGGATGCCCGGCAAGCCGAAACCGTTATCCAGACGCAGCAGGCGCTGGCCGAAACCCGTGATCTTCATGAGCGCCAGGAAGCACTCGCGGCGCAGATCGACGAATCGCAGAAGCAGGACGGCAAGGGTTTCCGGGTCGGCAACACGCGCGTTTCCTACGCCGGCTATGTGAAGCTCGATGCGATCACCCAGCGCACCAGTGCCGGGCAGGTCGGGTCAAGCAGTATCGTGCGCGATTTCCTCATTCCCGGCGCCATTCCGGTGGGCGGGGAGGCATCGGGCTGGGACACCGATTTTAACGCCCGCCAGAGCCGCCTCGTGTTCAAGACCGCGACCGATGTCGGGGGCGAGCATACGCTCGGCTCGCAGATCGAGCTCGACTTCATGGTCACCCCGGATGGCGATGAGCGGATTTCGAACAGCTACCAGCCGCGCCTGCGGCAAGCGTTCATCACTTATGACAATTGGCTGTTCGGCCAGGCATGGTCGACCTTCCAGAATGTCGGCGCATTGCCGGACAGCTTGGACTTCATCGGGACTACGCCGGGCACGGTGTTCGTCCGCCAGCCGATGATCCGCTATACCGCCGGCGGCTTCATGTTGGCGGCGGAGCAGCCCGAAACAACCGTGACTGCGAGCAATGGCGCGCGCGTGCTGCCCGGCGACGATACCATTCCCGACATAGTGGCGCGCTACAATTTCACCGGCGACTGGGGCTCTCTCACGGCAGCGGGCATCCTCAGGAACCTGCGTATCGCAGACGATGACTTCGGGAGCGGTTCGGACAGCGCGCTGGGCTATGGCCTGAGCGTCTCGGGCAAGGTCCAGCTGGGCGAGCGCGACGATTTCCGGTTCATGGGGACGGCCGGCGACGGCCTGGGCCGCTACATCGGGCTCAACATCGTCAACGATGCCGCGGTCGATGCCAATGGCGATCTCGACCCGATCTTCACCTATTCGGGCTTCGGCGCCTTTCGCCACCAATGGTCGGACCAGCTGCGTTCGAGTGTCGCGGGGTCCTATTTCAAGGCCGACAACCCGGTCCTGCTGACCTCGGGCGCGGTCACGGACGAAAGCTGGAACGTATTGGCAAACCTCATCTACTCGCCCGTGCGTCCGATCGATATCGGGATCGAATACATGTATGCCGAGCGGACCACCGAAGACGGCCAGTCGGGCAATCTCCAGAAGGTCCAGGTCTCGACCAAATATTCGTTCTGAGGGGTATCCGCCTGCCAGACTTCCTGCTTCCGCTCCTGGTCACGCGCCCAGGCGGCGGCGCAGTTCGGCGGTCGAGGTGCGGGAGACCGGGACCGGCGCGGGGCAGCCCTTGACGAGCAATTCCAGATCCTGACCACCCGCGCGGCGGCGCAGGAGGTCGACCAGCCGGATATTCACGAGCGCCGAACGATGGATTCGCAGGAAATCCTGGTCGGGCAGGACCGACTGCCACCAGCGCAGCGGGCGGTCGTCGGCCAGCTGCGCACCGTCCCGCAGGCCGACCAGCGACCCGTCCCGGTCGGCGCGAACGGAGGCGATCGACGCAACCGGAACGCCGCGGGCCGACCTGCCCGATTTGAGATAGATCGGAACCGAGAATTCCTCGCCCTTCGGCTTGCGTCTGGGGGCGCCTTCGGTGTTCGCCACGCCCATCAATGCGGCGATCTGGATCAGCGCGTGGACCTCGTCGATCGTCCAGCGGCGCCGGCTGCGCGCGGCATCGAGTCCGATACACGCAATCAGCCGCCCGTCATCATTATGGACCGGGACGGTCAGCGTGCTCTGGATCTGCTGGTGCCTGAATTCGACCTGCAGGCTGCGCAGGCTGCGCGGCAGCATCGCGACATCGTTGATCGCGACACTGCGCCCCTCGCGCGGCGGGGCGAGGATCTCCCCCATCATGGTGACCGGCACATTCTGCAGATCCGCCACATGGGACGACACGCCATCGCGGCACCATTCGTTCGAATTGCGCAGCAGTGTGACATCGTCATTGAACCGCATCACCCACGTCCGATCGGCCCTGGCGGCCTCGCCGATATATTCGAGGACCTGCGGAACCGCCTCCTCGAACGGAAGCGACAGCAGCAGCCGCGCGGCAATGACCGCCCAACACGGCGGATCGAGATATTCGGGCAATTCGGCAAGCTGCCAGATGTCCACCTCGCTGCCGAATCGCCGCGGCCCCCTTCGAGCTCGATCAGGTTTTCACTCCATTCAGATGCCATGCTTGCCATTCACCGGAATCCCTCTTGCCTGAAATGGTCCGAAATTGCTGAACTCGCACCGTACTATTTAGCCGCTTGACCCTGTTTTCAAAGGTTTCGGGGATTGGGGAAGATGACGTAAACGAGGGGGCGGAAACCGCGCACCGCGCTGTGGGTCGCCGCCGTCGTCGCGTGTGCCAGCCGGTGGCGGTCGCGTAACGCGCCGGGACTGCGGGCCCCGGCAAGGCAGCCCCGCCTGCACCAATGTCACCGTCACCGCCGGCCAACCGGCGCGGCGACGAGGTGCGTTGCCAAGCGCTTGTCCATGCCCGGAAGCGGTCCCCAGCCGCTGCCGACCGATTGCTTGACTATTTGGGAGGGGGAAATTCATGTCTATTTCAACAAAGGCGCTTCGGCGCAGCCTGTTCGTCGCGACCAGCGTCGGCGCGATCGCCATCTCAAGTCCGGCCATGGCCGAAACCTGTTTTCTCGACAGGAACGACAATGGCACCATCGATACGGCCACCGACGATGACGGCGACGCATCGTCCGAAGGCCTGTCCTCTCTCGCCTGCGGCGTTGACGCGACGGCGACCGAAGCGGGTAGCACCGCCACGGGAAACCGGAGTGCCGCTACGGGTTTGGACAGCACCGCTACGGGCGTTTTCGCTACCGCCAATGGTAGAGATGGCGCCACCGCCACAGGTGCCTATAGCGCTGCAGGTGATACAAGTAGCACCGCCACCGGAGCGTACAGCAGCGCCAGCGGTTACTACAGCACTGCGACCGGGGGGGACAGCTCGGCCAGCGGCGAGTACAGCACCGCCACCGGCGCCTTTGCGACAGCGAGCGGCAAGTACAGCACCGCCACCGGCAACTTTGCGACAGCGAGCGGTGACCGCTCGATCGCGATCGGGACCGATGGTACCGACAGCGATCGTGCTGGCGCGTTGGCGTCGGCCAATGATGCCATCGCAATCGGGAATGATGCGCTGGCCGATTTTACCAGCGCCATTGCCGTGGGCGCGCGCGCGCAGGCCAGTGCGGCCAATGCGGTTGCGCTGGGCAGGGGCTCGGTCGCCAACCGGGCCGATACGGTCTCTGTCGGAAGCACCGGCAGCGAGCGGCAGATCGTCAACCTTGCCGCCGGAACGCAGGCGACCGATGCGGTCAACAAGGGCCAGCTCGACAGCGTGGCGACAGCGGCCGCCGCAGCACAGACGACGGCGAATACCGCAGTGACCAATGCGGCGGCTGCCCAGGCTACCGGGGATGCCGCGCTCGCGGATGCCGCGACCGCGCAGACTGCGGCGGAAGCGGCGCAGGCGACCGCCGACAGCGCGGTGACCGCTGCTGCTTAGGCGCAAGCAACCGCCGACAGCGCGGTGGCCGCTGCCGCTTCGGCCCAGGCCACGGGGAATACGGCACTTGCCGATGCCGCGACCGCCCAAACGACTGCTGACACGGCACAGGCGACTGCCGATAGCGCGGTGACGAGTGCCGCGACGGCGCAGACGACTGCCGATACGGCGCTCACCAATGCCGCTACCGCGCAAGGGACGGCGGATACAGCGCTGGCCAATGCGGCGACCGCGCAGGCGACTGCCGATACCGCGCTTACCAACGCCGCTGCCGCGCAGGGAACTGCAAACACCGCCCTGGCCAATGCCGCGACGGCGCAGACCACGGCCGACACCGCCCGCGCCGAAGCGGCAACCGCGCAGGATCGCGCCGATGCCGCTTTCGACAATGCGGCCACCGCGCAGAGCATTGCCGACACGGCGCGCGCCGAAGCCCGCGCGGCCCAGCGGGCTGCCGACGAAGCGGGTTCGGGTGCGACAGCGGCCCAGGCGCGGGCCGATGCCGCCTTCGAGAATGCGGTCGATGCGCAGGCAACCGCCAATCTGGCGCGCACCGAGGCGCAGCAGGCGCAATCCGATGCCAATACCGCCCTGGCCCGCGCCGAGGCGAACAGTGCCGAGCTGGCGTTCTTCGACAGCAACAGCACCGGCCCGGCGGCGTCCGCCACCGGCACCGATGCGCTTGCCATGGGTCCCGGCAGCCTCGCCAGCGGCGACCGGTCGGTGGCGATCGGGTCGAATGCCCAGGCCATCGACGGCCAGGCGGTCTCGATCGGGGCGGGCAATATCGCGTCGGGCAATGGCGCCGTGGCCATCGGTGATCCCAATGTGGCGACGGGGACCGGCGCGGTGGCGCTGGGCGCGGACAACACCGCGACCGGCACCGGCGCGGTTGCCATCGGCAATCTGAACAGCGCGGTGGGCAATGGCGCGATCGCGCTGGGCAACGCAGCCTCCGCCAATGGCGCGGGCGCGGTCGCGATCGGCAATGGCGCGGTTGCGACGATGGACGGACAGGTGGCCTTGGGCGGCAGCGACAGCACCTATACTTTCGCCGGGCTGAATTCGGCCGAAAGCGCTGCCCGCCAGTCCGGGCCGGTGTCGCTGGTGACCACCGATGCCGCGGGCAATTTGGGCGTCAGCACGCTCGATATCGGCTTGCTGCAAAGCACGGCCGGGCGGATCGGTTCGCTCGAAGGGCGGGTCGATACGCTGTTCGACCTGGCCGCCGTCGAGCGGCGCGAGACCAACCGCGGGATCGCCGCAGCGGTGGCGCTGACCCCGGCGCCGATGCCCTCCGAAGTGGGCCGGGTCAGCTATGCGGCCAACGCCTCGGTCTATCGCGGAGAGCTGGGCCTGGGCGCATCGGTGGCGGCGCGGGTCAATTCGGACACGCCGCTCGCGGTCACGATGGGCGTTTCCTACAGCGGCGGCAAGAATACCGCCGCGCGGGTCGGCGTGGCGGGCGAGTTCTGATCGTTTGACCTCGGGGAGGGGCGGGCGTCTTGGGGCTGGCGATGCGCCGGTCTCAAGACGCTTGCCACCGAACTGTCGCTAATCCAGCATAGGGGCCGGGCACGGGCTTGGCACCAGTGCAGCGTGGTGCCCGGGGCTTGCGAGGAGAAGCGAAGTGCAGATCAATCGTCGAGGATTCATGGGCGCGACCGGCGCGGCCTTCAGCGGATTGCTGCTGAACGGGTGCGCGGGCCGGACCGGTTCGGCGATGACGGCGCCCGCCGCTTTTGCGGATTACGGGCCGCTGGTATCCGATCCGGCGGGAATGCTCGACCTGACCCGCGGGTTTACCTACCGGCTGCTGTCGAGCCTGGGCGATGCCATGGCCGATGGCGGGGCGGTACCCGACAAGGCGGATGGCATGGGCTGCCTGTCGCTTGGCGGCGATGAGATCGTCCTTATCCGCAATCATGAACTCGTCCCGGGCGATGGTGCGGGCGGCCCGCTCGCCCATGGCTATGGCACACACAACGGATCGATCGTCCCCGGCGGCACGACCAATCTGGTGCTCGATGCGCGCACGCTCGAAGTGAAACGCGAATTCCGCACGCTGGCGGGCACGATCCGCAATTGTTCGGGGGGCATTACCCCATGGGGCAGCTGGCTGACCTGCGAAGAAGCGCCGACCGGCCCGGGACAGCGCTATGGCGACGGGCTCGCGCTCGACCATGGCTGGGTGTTCGAAGTACCCGCCACGGCGACGGGGCTGGTCGACGCGGTGCCGCTGAAGGCGATGGGCCGGTTCAACCACGAAGCCGCCTGCGTCGATCCGGCGACAGGTGTCGTCTACCTGACCGAGGATCGCGGCGACAGCGTGCTTTACCGGTTTATTCCCAAGACGCCCGGACGTCTGCACGACGGCGGCCAGCTGCAGGCCATGGTCGTCGATGGCCTTGCGGATACGCGCAATTGGTCGGCGCCCGATATGCCTGTCGGCGCGAGCTATCCGGTCCGCTGGATCGATTGCGACGATGTCGAAGCGCCCGCGGATGATTTGCGCCACCGCTCGGCCGCGCGCGGCGCCGCGCTGATCGCCCGGGGCGAAGGTATCCACATGGGCATGGATGAACTGTTCATCTGCTCCACCAATGGCGGACAGCGCAAGCTCGGCCAGATCTTCAAGCTCGTCCCGGGGCGGGGCGGAAGCAATGACACGATCGAACTGTTCTTCGAGAGCGAGCGCGAGGACCAGCTCAATTACGGCGACAACCTCACCGTCGGCCCCAACGGCCACCTGATCGTCTGCGAAGACCAGTATACCGATGTCGTGGACAACCATTTGCGCGGCATCACGCCCGATGGCCGGGCCTATACGTTTGGCCGCCTGCGGATGCAGACCGAACTGGCTGGCGGGTGTTTCTCGCCCGACGGCAAATGGTTCTTCGTCAACGCCTATTCGCCCACCCGCACGCTGGCGATCACGGGGCCCTGGGCCGTTTGAACGGTAGCGAAGAGAGCTGAGAGACTGTTTTCGGCACCGGAAACGGCAACCTAGCCGTGTTCCGCAGCCTCTAGCGCGGCACCGGCGGCCAGCCATTTCTCCTCGGTCGCGGCCAGCGTGTCTGCGGCCTCGGCGCGCGCGGTGAGCAGGTCCTGCATCTTCGCGCCATCCTGCGTGTGGTCGAGGATCAGCCGGTCGAGCTTTTCCAGCTCGGCGGTGAGCCGCGCCATCGCCTCTTCCGCCTTGGTCAGCTCCGCCTTCGCCGAGCGCGCCTGCGCCGCCGTGTCCGCGCCATTGGACCCGCGTTTCTTGCCTGCCCCGCCGCGGCGATTTTCCTTCGGTTTGCGGCCCAAGACGAAGTCGATGTAATCCTGCATGCTGCCGGCATATTCGCGCGCCGTGCCTTCATCGACCAGCACCAGGCGGTCGGCGGTCAGTTCGACCATATGGCGGTCATGGCTGATCAGGATGACCGCGCCCGAATAGTCGTTGAGCGCCTGGATCAGCGCCTCGCGCGCATCGACATCGAGATGGTTGGTCGGTTCGTCGAGGATCAGGAGGTGCGGCGCATCGCGCGTGATCAGCGCTAGTGCCAGCCGCGCCCGTTCCCCGCCGGACAATTTGTCCACCCGCGTCTGCGCGCGCGAACCCGAAAAGCCGAAACGGCCCAACTGCGCGCGTACTGCGCCCTGCGCCGCGCCTTCCATCGCCCGGTTCATGAGGTCGAGCGGCGTGTCTTCGCCGGCCAGTTCCTCGACCTGATACTGCGTGAAATAGCCCACTTTCAGCCGCCCGGGCGCGTTGACCTCGCCCTCTGCGGGCGCAAGTTGCGATGCGAGGAGCCGCGCCAGCGTGGTCTTGCCATTGCCGTTGCGGCCAAGCAGCGCGATGCGGTCGTCCGCCTCGATGCGGAAATTGAGTCGCCGCAGGATGGGCGGCGCTTCGCCGTAGCCCACTGCCGCCTGCTCGAGCGTGATCATCGGTGAACGCAGCTCTTCGGGATCGGGAAAGTCGAAGCTCAGCGTGGGGTCTTCCATCAGCGCCGCAATCGGCTGCATCCGCGCCAGCATCTTGGCGCGCGATTGCGCCTGCTTGGCGGTGGAGGCACGCGCGCTGTTGCGCGCGACGTAATCCTGCAGCCGCGCGCGCTGCGCATCCTGCGAGGCCTTTGCCGCCGCCAGTTGCGCGGCGCGTTCGGCGCGCTGCTTCTCGAATGCATCGTAGCCGCCCGAGTACAGCGTCAGCTGGCCGCCCTGCAGGTGCAGGATGTGATCGACCACCTTGTTGAGCAGGTCGCGCTCATGGCTGATGACCACCAAAGTCGCGGGATAGGAGCGGAGGAAATTCTCGAGCCACAGCGTCGCTTCCAGATCGAGGTGGTTGGACGGTTCGTCCAGCAGCAGGATCTCGGGTTCGGAGAACAGCAGCGCGCCCAGCGCGATGCGCATTTTCCACCCGCCGGAAAAGCTTTCGACCGGGCGCTGCTGCATCTCTTCGTCGAAGCCCAGACCGTTGAGGATCTTGGCCGCACGGGCAGGCGCGCTGTAGGCATCGATTGCCAGCAGGCGGTCATGCACATCGCCCATCCGGTCCATGTCGGTGCAGGTTTCCAGCTCGGCCAGCAGTTCGGCGCGTTCGGTGGCCGACGCCAGCACGACCTCCTCGGGCGTCATCGTGCCGCTGGGCGCTTCCTGCGCGATATAGCCGATCCGCGCGCGCGACGGCTTGGTAATGTCCCCGTCATCGGGTTCGATCTCGCCGATCAGCGCCTTCATCAGCGTCGATTTGCCCGCGCCATTGCGGCCGATCAGCCCGACGCGCGCGCCCACCGGCACCGTCGCACTGGCGCGTTCGAGAATGGTCCGGCCGCCAAGCCGCACTGTGACACCGTCGATGGTAAGCATGCGCGGCCCCTTAACAGCCAATTGCGCTGTGCCCAAAGGAATTAGGGGGCAGGGAGTATGCAGCCCGCGCCCGGTGCGCTAGCGCGGGGAAATGGAGATGCAGGATCTGTTGCAGCGCTATTTCGGCACACCCGATCTGGCCCAAGTCGATCCGGTCGCACTGCCCGCCGGGATCGATCGCATGCGCGTCGATTTCGGGCTCGAGCGCGACAGCGGGCGACGCTTTGCGCTGTGGACGCTACTCTACATGCTCGACGCCGCTCCCGATCTGGATGTCGCGTTCGAGGACCCGGCCGAGCGCGAGGCGGCACGCAACATCATGGATATGATCGCCAGCGCCTCACCGCCCTGACGCGGGGATCAGGCGATGCGCCTAACCGGTTTGGGTGCGCTGCTTTTCCAGTTTCCGGTAGATGGTTGAGGGATTGACCGCCAATTCCTTGGCGGCGCGGGTTACATTGCCGCCGTGTCGCTTCAGTGCCGCCTCGATCGCGAGGTGCTCGATCTGGGCCAAAGTCATGCCATCGAAGGCCAGCTCGGTCGACGGGGAGACCGATGGCTGCGCGGGCGTGCTCGCAAACTCGGAAGAGGCCGGCTCAAACGAGGCAGGAGGCAAGGCCTCCGGGATTGCAGAATGACCCGTCGGCACCGAGATGTCGATCTCGTCGCCTTCGCCGATCACCACCGACCGCCGCAGGGCGTTCTGCAGCTCGCGCACATTGCCAGGCCAGGAGTGGGCGCGAATTTTCGCCCGGCTCGCCGCGCTGAGTTGGAGTCCGGGGCGGCGTTCTTCCTGGGCGATCGATTCGGTCAGCCGGTCCGCCAGCAGAACGATGTCGTCGCCGCGCTCCCGTAACGGCGGTAGGTGGATCGGGATGACATTGAGGCGATAGAGCAGGTCTTCGCGAAAGCGCCCCTCGGCGACTTCGCGCAAGGGATCGCGATTGGTGGCGCAGACGATGCGGACATCGACCGGTTCGGCCTGGGCCGATCCGACCCGCTGGATCATCCCGGTCTGGATGAACCGCAGCAATTTGACCTGGAGCTTGAGCTCCATCTCGCAAATCTCGTCGAGGAACAGCGTTCCGCCATCGGCGGCCTTGGCAGCGCCGATCCGGTTCTCGATCGCTCCGGTGAAGGCGCCTTTGACATGGCCGAACAGTTCGCTCTCGAGCAGATTTTCCGGAATCGCACCGCAATTGATCGCGACGAAAGCCTTGTTCCGGCGGCGCGATTCCGCGTGCAGCGCCTCGGCAGTCACTTCCTTGCCCGTCCCACTCTCGCCGGTGACGAAGACGCTCGCGCGCGAATCGGCGACCTGTTCGATCGTGCGGAACACTGCGCGCATGACGGGCGACTGGCCGATAAAGCCATGGAAGCGTGTGCCGTCCTCGACCGGCTTGATGACGGCCTTGGCCGGCGCGGTTTTCGATTGTTCGACCGCGGCCCGGATCGTCGCCAGCAGGCGGGTCCCCGCAACCGGCTTGACGAGGAAATCGAAGGCCCCGAGCCGCATAGCGGCGATCGCGCGCGACAGCGAACCATCGGCAGTGATGACGACAAAGGCGGGTGACGTCTCGTCGCGTTGCTCGAGCAGCGAGAGACCATCCCCGTCGGGCAGCTGCAGGTCGAGCAGCGCAGCCGAATACCGCGTGTTCGCCAGCGCATCGCGCGCTTCGGCAAGCGTGGCGGCAAGCGCCACTTCGTACCCTGCCTCTTCCAATTGGGCGGCAAAGCCGAGGGCGAGCGAGGCGCTGTCCTCGATGATCAGAATGGCGGGTTTCGACATATTTATCCCGTAAGTGCGAATTCGGCGCGCGAGCCTTCGTCATTTGCGCCGACCCAGTTGAGCGCGCGGTGGTCGCCGAAATGGGTCATCGCGCCGGCCACCAGCCCATGGGCGATATGCGCAAAGGGGCGGTGCGAGGCATATTCCACGCGCAATACGTCGCCTTCGTCATGGACGGTAACCTGCGGCGGCTGCGCATCGGGATAGAGGATCCTGACCTCTTCGTGGATGTGATCGCCGACATGCGACAGCAGTTCCTCTGCGCTGGCATAGCGGCCGACGATATCGCCATAGAGCACGGTGAAGCGCTCGAAGAGATACGCGCCGAACTGGTGGCACAGATCGGCGAATTCGGCCCCCGTCGCGCGCGAGGCGGCTTCGACGACGCGCACGGCTTCCTGCCATGGATACTGGCCGACACGCGTATAGGCGCCGCCATGCGGCAGGTCGGCATCGGCCAACACTTTCTCGGCGAGTTCGGGCCCGCCGGCGCGGTCGAGAAAACCGACCAGTTCCGAAAAGATAATGCCTTTCACCGTAATCTCCGAATGCTGTGCTGCGATGTGAGTGCATCGATGCAAAGGCTGTGCCGGAATGAGGACAGGCGTATCGGGCGATAACGGCGTCATGATTTCCGTAATATGCAGCATTTCCTTGCAATTTGCAAAAGTCACTCTCGCATATTGCAACGATGCTTTGGCGATCTGGCTGTTTTGGAGGGTTCGCAATGCAGCGCATCGCTTGATGCTCGCGGCGCTTTGCGCTGTGGCGGGTGCCGAGTTCATGACAGCCTCTTGGCTGACTGGGTAATCCATGAAGTTTGGTGGCCCGCACTGCGCTTGCAGTGCGGGCCACCCGGGGGGAAGCTATTCGACGTTGATGCTGACACTGTTGCCGATAGCGGCCGCGGTCGCGGCGGCGTTCGTGCTGGCCGCAATGTTGGCAGTGACCTTGGCGATCTGACCGGCGCCGTTCCACTGGTTCAGCGAGCTGGAAACATTGCCGGCAATACCGCTGTCGAGGCTGGTCAGGGCGTAGCTGTTGCCGATCGACGCCGCGGTCGCGGTGTAATCGACGGTAGATGCGATCATGCCCGTCAGATCGGCGATCATCGTACCGGAATTGCTCTGGGTTGCGGTCAGCTTGCTGCCGCCGGGCATTTCCACGGCCAGGGAATTGCCGATCGATGCTGCCGTGCTCGTGGCCTCGGCGACCATGTTCTGGATGGTAACCAGATTCGAAGTCTGACCGCCAAGATTGTTCTGATCGATCGACAGGTCGAGGAGCGCGCCGTCGGCGTTGAACGATCCGGTGTTCCCGATCGAAGCGGCGGTTTCGGTCACTTCGCTGACGGCGTTATAGACGGTCGCAACCGAACTGGTGCCGTAGCCTTGATTGATCTGGGCCAGATCCGCCACGACATTCGCAGCCGCATCGAGCGCATAGCTGTTGCCGATGCTCGCCGCGGTTGCATTCACGCTGGCAACCGAGTTTGCCGTAGCGCTGAGGATTGAATCCTGAGTGGCGGAATTGGACTGGTCCGTGACATAATCGGCGGTCCGGGCCGTGGTGCCGACGAGACTTTCGAACGCGCTGACCAGTTCCGGGCCGCCAAGCGTCTCGAGGGCAGTCAGGATGGATCCGTCGAGCAGCTGGAAGTTGGTCCCGCCGGTCGAGCCTTCGAGCAGGCCGAGATAGACGTCGAGCAGCTCGCCGCCGCCAACTTCGACGACGGCATCGAGAACCGACTGGTCACCGAGGAGCGCGCCCGTCGAAAGATCGACATCGACTGCAACCAGCGGGTCGGGTTCGGTCGGCAGCGCGACCTGTGCGGTTGCAGGGGCTGCGGCCATGGCGAGCAGGCCCGCCGTAGTCATCAGGTAAAACTTCGTCATTTTCAGTCTCCTTCAAATTGAGTTTGCGGGCTCGCCGCTTGTTCTACGGCGTAGCTCACCGATTGAACGTTGGTTGGACAGCGGGGCGCGTCGGCGCCCCTTTGTTCGCGCATCAGGTCAATCACCGCCTTTTCGATGATCGCCCTGATCGCTCCATGCACCGGCTCCTGGCGGCGGCGTCCGACGCCGAGATCCAGGGTGGTGTTGCCGATGAATTCGAAGATTCCGGCGCGGATTTCGCGGCCGCGGATCTGTTTCTGCAGGCTGGCTACGTTGACGACACGCAGACTGCGCGCATCGATCAGGCGCAGGTCCACACCGACCGACATGACATAGGAACGGGCTCCGCCGCCCACCGGCCCGATCGAGGCCTCGGCCACATCGCTGCGGATGTTGAAATCCAGTTCGGTGATGCCGCCCAGGACGATCAGATCGGCTTCCGCAATCGACCCCGAATAGATCCGCCGATAGTCATCGGTCGGCTGGCCGTCAGGGCCGAGCAGCTTGCTGTTGGCATAATCGAGTTCCTGCAAGGCAATCCGCAGGTCCAGTCTCTCGGCAAGCGGGAAGCCTGCCTTGGCCAGAGCGGAAATCACCATGAGCGCTGCCCCCTGGGGAGCGACCGAGCCGTTCAGCCCGTCAAGCCGACCGGTGTAATCGGCAACTTCCCCCACTGCGATCCGCGGCTGTGCGATACCGCTCGTGTGCGAAGCCATGCAGCGCAGAATGCCCGAATAGGCGGTGTCACCATCGGTAACGCGCGCGCCGCTGAGGGGCGTGATCCGCTGGGGCGGCGTGTCGGCAAAGCTTGCGCATCCCCCCAGGGTCAGGCCGGTCGCTGCCAGAGCGATAGCCCGATGAACGAGTTTCTTTCCCCCGATCATAACCTTACCCTCCCTGTCCGAGCGAGGAAGGGCTGGCCGCGACAACGGCCTTCTGATTGCCCGAGCTGGCTTGACGCGCGTTCACGACAACCGTGTTGTTACTGCCGTGAACCGTGACGTTGACCATGTTGGCGATCGCAATCGCACGGCTATCCTGGCGGTGCCGCCGAGCGGGATTGGCCATCAGCCTGCTGCCCTGTGAAGCGGAGCCCGAGATGATGACGCGGTTGTGGTTGGCATCGCGCTCGAAGGACATCGGCGCGCTCTGCGGGCGGCCGGTGTCGGATGGCTGCTCGCCTGCCAGAGCTGCTGCGTTTGCGAGAACTAGAAGTAGCATGTGTTGTCCCCATTCGAAGTGTTCGGGACTCTGCTTTTCACGACCCGTGCCAAAATCTAAAAAGATTCAGAAACAACGGTTTAATGGCAGCGCCTCGGCGGCCGACTGCATTCCGCACCTCCAGCTTCGCAAAATGCGGCAGGCACGCACTGCAGATTGCGAAACGCGCATCGTGCCAACCGCCGAAACTGTAGCCCGTCGGAGAAGCTGTCAGATTATCAGTATCTTGCCGTGACCGGCGCGGGGTGCCGGTTCCAGGCCACCCTTGTTCGACGAGCCCCGCGCCCATCTCAGCCGGCTGCGCGCCGCGCATGGCCTTTTGCGTCGCCCCCAAAGGGAAACCGCCCCGCCCCCATCCGCATAGCGGAGGGAACGAGGCGGCCCTGCGGCGCCTGGGGTCGCAATTCAGGCGCTGGCAGCCATGGCCGGTTGCACACCGGCTTTCTTTCGAAGGGGTTCGGCACGGCGTAAAACCGCCTGCCAACCCGTGATGATCTCATCGTGCTGCTGCATGACCCCGGCGCGTGCGGCCCGGCCCATCGTAGGCAAGTCCGCACCTTTAAGCCGGATGATTGCGCAGGCGATCTCGGCGGCATTGCGCATTGGTGCGGCAACCCCGCCGCCGCTGCGAACCTGTTCGGGCAGGCCGTCGATATCGGCGACCAGCACCGGGCGGGCCGCCATGCGGGCTTCGGTTGCGACCAGGCCAGAGGCTTCGTAGCGCGACGGAACGACCACCGCGGAACAGGCCGCAAGCCGAGCGTCGATCGCATTGGTGGCAGGTAGCAGCCGGACGTTGTCACGCTCACTGGCGAGTTCCACCAGCCGTTTCACTTCGGGGCCCAAACCGGCCAGCGTCAGCGTGACCTCGTCGGCACGGAAAGAGCCCATGGCTTCGATCAGTGCGGCGAAGTTCTTCTCCGGGGCCAGCCGCCCATAGGCGAGCAGGCGAAGCGGGCCGCCGCGCGGCTCGAGATCGGGAACCTTGTACAGATCTTCGCGGCCGCTCCACGGATGGATCGTGTGCAGCTTTCTAGAAGGAACGCCTGCCTCGGCAAGCCACCGGCGCTGCGCGCCCGACATGGCAATCACTTCATCGACCGGCCGTGCGGCAGTCTGCAGCAGCGTGCGGAACCGCCCCGGGGAGGACACCGCCTCCGCTTCGAAAGCGCGAGTGTAGGAATATTCGACCTGAATAATCCGGGCATGCGGGTTCTTGAGCCTGAGCGCCGCCAGATAGGGCAGCCGGCCCCATGAGGGCGGCACATGGATGACGATGAGCTCGCTATCGAGCCGCACGGCGCCGGCCGGTCCGCGGCCCATGCGGATGGTTCGCGACTCGGCCTCGCGCATCATGCGCGGGTCGTCGAACAGCGATAGCGCGCGGGCGACCCCGCCCGTGCCGACATCGTCGAGGAGATGGGTAATCCGGATCATGCCGTCGCCTTGAGATAGGGGCGCGCGAGGCGGCGGAAGCGTTCGGGGCCGGTCAGCCGGGCGAGCTTGATAGCGCCCCAGGTCACCGTCGACTTGACCGGTTCCTCGAGAAAGATTCGCGGGGCGAGGCTGGCGGCGCGGCTGATCAGATCGTTGGCCAGATCCGCATTGCCGAGCTGGACCGACCGACGCGCAAGGTAGCGCAGCTGGTAGGCGCGTGCCGCATCGCCGTGCCTGGCGACCAGCTCGGGGTCATTGTCACGCGCGATATCGATCATGCGCGACCAGCTGAGGTACTGCTTGACGACATTGGCGGAAAGCGCGCCGCCGATGATCCGGCAATCGGTCAGCAGCCCTTCGATGCCTTCGAAGCTGACGCCATGCAGCGAAGCGAGACGCACCCACAGTTCGATATCTTCCGACTGGCGGAAGCTTTCGTCGAACCAGCAGGCCCGGTTCCGCTCCTGCGGGTGGGGAAATGCCGCGCGGTCGAGCGCTGTCCGGCGCAGGACCGGCGCGCTGCAATTGCCGATCGGATTGCGGCACAGAATGTCGCCGGCGGCGACATCGGTCAGCTTGGGCCGCATCGCAGCCGAGATGACCGCGCCGCGCTCGTCGATCATCCGCGAGCCGGCATAGCTCACCCCGATATGCGGGTTTGCTTGCAGGTGGTCGAAGTGCAGCTTCAGCTTGTCCTCGTGCCAGCGGTCATCGGGATCCAGCAGCGCGATATAGGGCGCCTGCGTTTCGGCGATGCCGGTATTGCGCGCGCCGGCGAGGCCGCGATTTTCCTGCGAAACGATGCGGATACGCGGATCGTCGAAGCTGCGCGCCAGATCCATCGACCCGTCCTGCCCACCGTCGCCGACGACGATCAGTTCGAAGTCCTCGAAGGTCTGGCCGAGGACCGACTCAATGGCTTCTGCGATATAGGCCTCGACATTGGAGACGGGCATCACGACAGACATGCGGGGGGAGGTCATGGCTGGTTTCCTTGGTGTTGGATCAGGCGACAATCGCGCCGGGCGCGCGCGCCCGGACGGCGCTGGCCGCGAGTGCGGCGACGGCTGCGCTCAGCAGGTACCCGGCGAGCGTTTCCCGAATGCCGCGCAGCAGATCGCCGCGTGACTTCGATACGCACGGATTGCGCGCGGAGACGCCGTGGCTGGTCTGCGAGGCGGCGAACGGGTGAAGGGAATGGCGAAAAGAAGGGATGGGGGCCTCGGCATATGGTTACCAAGACGTATTCAAGGTCCGTGCCAAACCTAAAAACGACGCAGTTCCGCGGTTCTGGAGCTTCGCTCAAGTAGCGTTTCGCAATTTGCGAGGATGCGACTTGCAAATTGCATGACTACTGCCGCAAATTGCGAAACGCCATGATCGACAAGCGTCACCGTCTTCCGCGCCGGAAAAACATCTTCAATTCAGATGGATGGAGCATCCTTGCATGGCGTTCGCCGCTCCGGGGACAATAAATTCCTCGGAGTATTCCTCCGTGCCCGCAATGACCGGTGGACGTGGGGCCTACTTATCCCCCGCGATCAGCGCTTCGTAGAGGTCGTCGACGGCCAGGAGGCAGGCGGCGACCGCTTCGCGGAAGGCTTCGATCGACGCCTCGCCTAGCGCGCGCGCCTCGCGGTAATGCGTAAGCTCTTCGACGATCCCGACCGCCCCGATATTGAGCGATACCCCGGTCAGCGCATGCGCCGCGCGGGACAGGTCCTCCTCGTCATCGGCCTCGACCGCGGTGAGCACTTCGCCCGCATATTTGGTGATGTCCTTCTTCGCGGCATCGCGCATCCGATCGCGATAGGCGTCGGGCAGATCGGTGAAGGTCCGGCGGAAGAGGTCGTGATCGAACCGCGCCTGGTTCTGGCGAACGTCGCGGCCCGAGATCAGCGCGGTGCGGATCGCGGTTTCAAGCGCTTCCTTCTTGACCGGCTTCGCCATGCAGGCGGTCATCCCGGCCGACAGCAGACGCTCGCGCTCCGACTGCAGGCTATGCGCGGTCACTCCGATGATCGGGGTGCGTGCGGCCGGCCCGCTGAGCCCGCGGATCGCCTGCGTGGCCTGCTCGCCATTCATGATCGGCATCATCACATCCATCAGGACGAGATCGAAACTCTGGCGCCTGATCGCCTCGACTGCGGCGGCGCCGTTTTCTACCGAGGTGACGAGGCAGCCCAGATCGGCGAGCATGCGCTCGGCGACATAGCGATTGCTCTCGGTATCCTCGGCCAGCAGGATGCGCGGCTGGTCGGGCAGCGCCGATGCGGTTTCCGGTGTGGGCGTGCCGACCCCGCTGGCATAGGCGACCGGTTCCGCCTCGCCATCCGAGGCCGCTTCCTCGATCAGCCGGGAGGCGAGTTCGCCGAGCTGCTCCGCTGCCTCGCGCGCGACCGACAGATCTTTCTCGCCGCCCTCGCGGACCTTCGAGCGCAGCAATTCGAGCCCGCCGCTCAACGCCGCAAGCGGGGTGCGAATGGCATGCGCCATTTCGGAAATGAACCGGTTGCGCGCGCTGAGCGCCTCTTCCACCCGATCCTTCGCACCGGCTAGCTCCAGCTGGAGGTGCGCAAGCTCGCGCACCCTTCGCTCGGCTCGCAATTGCAGCGCCCGCACACCGCGCTCGTTCTGACGTTCCTCGGTGATGTCGCGCATCGTCGCCATCAGATGGCCGGGACGATCCTCGGTGCCGGTCTCGCGCGTGATCGACCATCTGAGCCAGCGGGTCTCCCCCGTGTCCTGCCGGACGATGCGATGTTCATAGGCATGCGCCACCCCCGGCTCGGCCTCGCTGAAGAACGCAAGCCCCACACGCATGATCCGGTCGCGATCGAGCGGATGGAGCGTCGCGGCGAGCTTCTCGATCGTGGGTTCCTCGCCATCGGCCAGCCCTAGGATCGGCCCGGCACTTTCGGACATGGTGAACCCGCGCTCGCGTTCGCCATACAGCGTGGCCATCCGGATGGTCGACAGGGCGCCAAGCAGGAGCGCGCTTTCGATCTCGAGCTTTCGCGCCAGTTCGCTCTGACGCAGGCTGAGGTCCTGATTGGCGCGAAACAGCTCCTTCATCCGCTTTTCGAGCGCGGCTTCGGCACCCCTTAGCGCGCGTTCGCTACGCTCCAGCCGCGTGGCCAGGATCTCGGCGCGGCGCTCGGCGGGGATGTCGTCCATCTTATCCATCGGCGACCTCGTCGAGGATGCGGGGGAGCATGTCGAGCAGATCCGCTTCGCTGGCCACCATATGCTTGCCGTCGCGCGCGCTCTCCGCCGCTTCGACGAGCTGGATGCTCCATTCGGCACCGCATTGCGCGACGAATTCCGCATCGTCGCTGACCACGATATCGGCGGTAGCCCCGGGATCGTCCGAAGCCGGGTCGAGAACGGCGAAGCCCTCCGCATGCGCGATGACTTCGACGCGCACGGCGAGCGAAGCGCGCGCCAGCCTGATCGCGATAGTGCCGCGGGCGGGGGCTTGTTCCTTGCCAGGCCCGACGGTCTGCAGGGGCAGCGTCAGCGTCATCCGCGTCCCGCCGCTTGCCGAACTTTCGGCCGCAACCGTGCCGCCCATCTGCTGGGCGAGATCGCGCGTGATCGACAGGCCCAGCCCGCTGCCGGAGGACCGGCCGAGCGTGTCGGGCGCGCTGCCGGAGAATGGCTCGAAGATCGTCTTCATCCGCTCGGGATCGATCCCGCCGCCCGTGTCCTCGACGCAGAATGTCCAGAGATCGGACCCGGGTTCGGGCGCGTTGAACGAGAGGGTCACCTTGCCGATCGGTGTAAACTTGATCGCATTGGAAACGAAGTTGGCGAGCACCTGCTGGATACGCGCCGGCTGGCCGCACGCCCGGCCCTCGGAACCCGCCAGCACATCGATGGCGAGGCCCTTGCGGCGGGCCAGCGGGCGAAACAACTCGGCCACGCGCTCGACCAGCGCGGCGGGGCTGAACTCCTCGTCCTGTGAGACCGATTGTTCGCGCTCGGAGCGGGTCCGCTGGAGCGTCGCATCGAGCGTCTTGAGCAGCGCTTCGGACGAATCCTCCACCAGCGTCAGCGCGCGGCTGCGCTCACTTTCGGACCGTTCGCGGCGGATCTGGTCGATCAATCCGAGAATACCCGAAATCGGCGTGCGGATTTCGTGCGAGATGACCGCGAGGATGTCGGTTTTGGATCGCGCTTCGGCGCGGGCCTCGTCGCGCGCGCGCAACAGCGCCTCGGCGGCTTTCTTCTGCTCGGTGATATCCTGTGCGATCCCGTAGAAGCCAGCCAGCTCTTCGGTATTGTCGGCATCCTGGAACACCGCCGTCCCGCGCACGACGATCGGCAAACGGTCTCCCTCGGCACCGATCGCCAGCGTTTCGAAGGAAAATTCGGTTCGTGCTTCGATCGCCGCGGCGATTTCCGCCATGGTTTCGTCGCGCTTGCTCTCATCGATCAGCGCGGCAAGCTCGGCCAGCGGGATGGTTGGCGTCTCAACGCCCAGCTTTTCCCGCAGCCAGCCCGAAAGCGACAGTTCCATGGTGTGCGGATCGAGTGCGAAATGCCCCGCCTGCGCGCTCGACTGCGCCAGCTCGAGATAGAGCAGGTTTTCTTCTATCGCGCGCTGTGCGGTGTGCTTTTCGGTAATGTCATGCCCGATATACGCCGTTCCGAAGGGCGCGCCGAGATGATCCTCGAGCGAGATCAGGATTTCCTCGAGCCAGACTTCGCGCCCGTCGGCCAGCTTGCGCGCGATGATCCGCGGTTGCGGGCCCGGCCCCGCCGGATGGCCGGTCGCAGGCGCGGACTCGGCCGACAGGCCCCATTCGCTGAGCAGCTTGACCAGTTCCTTTTCGCCGAACAGGTCGAGCGCGCCCTTGCTCGCCCGGATCAGCTGCCCCTGGTCGTCGAACAGCACCATCGCATAGCGTTCCGCCGCATTGACCAGCACGTCGAACGAATGCTGCTCGCGCGAGCGCGCCGTGGCCAGCCGATCTTCCATCTTTTCGAAGGCATGCTCGAGCTGGCGGATCTCGTCCCTGGTCCCCGCATCCAGCGCCACACCCTCGGTGGCCGAGACCCGGTCGATCCGCGTCGCGAGCCGGGCGATCCGCGAGGCGACGGTCCGGTGGAAGATCGCCGACAGCACCAGGCCGAGCGCAAGCGCCCCGGTCAGCGCGATAAGGATGACCCGCTGCGCCAGCGACCATGCGCGCGCGCTCAACGCCTGTTCTGGCAGCACGGTCAGCACGTACCAGTCGGGCGCCTGCAACTCGCGCGCCGAGACATAGGCATCGAGCGGCTGCGCGAAGACCGTCTGGTCGTCGATCCCCGCGTTTACATAATCCCAGATGGCGCGCAGGAGGGGCTCTTCCGAAGTCGCGAGGTCGACATTCGCCTCGAGCCGCCGGCTGTCGTCCCCGGCTACGCCCGAGTGATGGATCAACTTTCCGTCCCGACTGACGATGATGGTGAAGGCGTCCTCGGGCGGGGGCGTCAGCCGCCGGGTAAACTGGTCCAGCGGGATGCTGATACCCCAGGCGCCGACATGCCGATCATCGACGCGGATGGGCAGCATGCACCCGGTGGTCCAATTGTCGCCCGTCTCGTCATACAGCGGGCGTTGCAGGCTGGTGCAGCGCAGCATCCCGGCGGGATTTTCTGCCGGCGAGGTAATCCGGCTGAATTCAGCATCCTGGAAATCGAAATCGGCCGGGGCTGTGCGATAGAAGGACAATTCGTCGGGGCGCTGCGGCGCGTAGATCAGCAGGTCGTTGGCGGGCGAGAAGAAATAGAGGCTTTCGACATCGCTCGGCAGGCCATTGGTCATCTGCCGCAGCGTGTCGAAGGCGGCGAGGACGGTCGCGCGGCGGTCGTCGTCCGGTTCGGGCGGGGCGAGGAAGCCGCCAATGCCGCGCAGCTGGATCGCTCCTGCGGAGGCGCGGCCGTCCCACAAATCGTCGCGGCTATGGAAGGCTCCGTCTGCCGCAGGGACGAAGATATCGCCGATGGTGGTCGGACTGCGCTGCTCCAGCTTGCGCGCCATGGTGGCGACCGCCTTCTCCTCGGTCTCGGCGATCAGCGAGATCTCGCGGCGGAGCGTATCGGCAGCGGCGGCATTGGCGATGTCGAGTTCGCGCAGCGCATTGGCGCGATCGTCGTCGATGCTGCCGACATAGATGCTCCAGGCCATGGCACCGATGACCAGCGCAACGATCGGCAGCGCGATGAACAAGCCTCTGAGCGAGAGCGACATCGCTCGGGTTCTCGCTTATTCTTGCATGCGGCACAACGCCGTTAAGAAACGGGCGCGGCTGCGGCGCTGAATATCGCCGCCATTCGGGACGTTCGTCACGCAGCCCATCTATTCGGCCATCGTTCTTCGGACAGGCTCCGATACGCGAAGTGCACTTGCCTGCTTCGCGGGGCCTGTCTCAAACGGTTTTCAACCCTTGCTGCGCGGCGGCAGGCCCTTGCGCAAATCGCCTCGCCACCAACTCGGGCCTATTTTTTGTCAACGTTGACAGAAAAGCGCTGCGCTCCTAATTTCCGCCCGCGCTAGCCCGCACCTTACAGTGGGATGCGGGCGGCGAAATGGGAGAACGATACGTGGTGACGGCAACGGGGGCCGCGGCGGAAGCCGCGAAGCATTATTCTTCAAGCGATCCCGTGGGTGACGAGGCAGAGGGCCATGTGCATGCGCCAAGCCTGCCGCCCTTCGTCTTCGCGCTGTTCTTCATCTTCGGCGGGATCACCAGCCTCAACGATGTCCTGATCCCCAAGCTGAAAGAGCTGTTCACGCTCAATTACACGCAGGCGATGCTGGTCCAGTTCTGCTTCTTCGCCGCCTATCTGGTGATCGGCATTCCCGGCGCGAAGCTGGTCAAGCGGATCGGCTATATGCGCGGCGCGGTGGCGGGACTGCTGACGATGACACTGGGCTGTCTGCTGTTCATCCCCGCCAGCACCACTGCGACCTATCCATTGTTCCTGCTGGCGCTGTTCATTCTCGCCAGCGGGGTGGTGATCGTGCAGGTGGTGGCCAATCCGCTGATCAGCCTGCTCGGCCCGCAGAAGACCGCGCACAGCCGCCTCACTTTTGCGCAGGCATTCAATTCCTTCGGCACCTTCCTCTTTCCGCTGGTCGGTGCGGGACTGATCCTCGGCACGCTGGCCGATGTTTCCGCCGAAGATTTCGAAGGCGCCGCGCTGGCGGCCTATCGCACCGCGGAATCGGCGATGATCGTGAAGACCTATCTCGGCATCGCGATCGCGATCACCGTGGTGGCGGGCGCAGTGTGGCTGTTCCGGAACCGGCTGGAGGGCGAAAAGCACGAACCCTCGAGCGGGCTCGCGGGCTTCGACCTGCTCAAGCGGCCGCGGTTCGGCTTTGGCGCGCTGTCGATCTTCCTCTATGTCGGCGCCGAAGTGGCGATCGGCTCGATCGTCATCAATTACCTGATGCTCGACGACGTGCTCGGCCAACCCGAAAACATCGTCGGCTGGATGGTCAGCCTGTATTGGGGCGGCGCGATGGTCGGGCGCTTCATCGGCTCCGCGCTGCTGCGCATGGTGAGCCCGGGCCTGATCCTGACCGCGGTGGCGATCGGCGCAATCACGCTGATCGCGATCTCGACCAACAGCAGCGGCACGCTGGCCGCCTACAGCCTGCTGGCGATCGGGTTGATGAATTCGATCATGTTCCCGACCATCTTCTCGCTTGCCTGCGAGCGGTTGGGCAGCCGCGCGGCTGACGGTTCGGGGATCATCAATGTGGCGATCTTCGGCGGGGCGGTGGTCCCGCTGGCCACGGGCGCGCTCGCCGACCTGACGGGCAGCCTTGCGCTGTCGCTTGTGTTGCCCGCATCCTGCTATGCGATAATCGCGGTGTTCGGCTTCTACGCACGGCGGCCTGCGACCGCTTAACCCGCGCAACGCCGGGCGCATTGCCTTCCGCCGATGCGGGGGGCAGGTTGCCGCGAGATGGAGCGGCCCTTGCCCAAGATACGGACCAATCCCCTGCTGGCCGCGGTCGCGCTGGCGCATGCCGGCGGTGTGGTGGCCTATATGCCGCTGGTAACGCTGCTGCTGCCGCTCCAGGTCGAGGCGCTGGACAAATCGGCGAAGATCGACTTGCTCACCGCTGCGGTACTGATCGGCGGTGTCGCCGCGAGCGTGGCCAATATCCTCTTCGGCTGGCTGAGCGATCGATCGGTCGAGGCGGGCGGCGGGCGGCGGCGGTGGGTCGTGATCGGCCTGTGCGCGCTGGCGCTTTCCTATCCAGCACTGGCGCTGGCCCGAACACCGGCGCAATTGCTGATCGCCATTGCGCTGGCGCAGGCGGCGATCAATGCGGTGCTCGCCCCGCTGTTCGCGATCATCGCGGAGGAAGTTCCGAGCAGCCAGAAGGGCTTGGCGGGCGGGCTTCTCTCGCTCGGCAATCCGGTCGCGGCGACCTTCGCGGTCATGCTTCTGGCGGTGCCCGCACTGTCCGATATGGCGCGCTTCGCGCTGGTTCCGGTGGCTGCGGTGGGGCTGCTGCTACCACTGCTGGCGCTGCGCGCGCGCCGCTTCGACCCTATGCCGGAACCGGTGCAAAGCTGGGACCGGCGCGATCTCCTCATCGCCTCGGGCTCGCGCCTGCTGGTCCAGCTGGCCTGCGCCACGCTGGGACTATATCTGCTCTATTACTTCCAGACGCTCGTGACGGACGATCTCGATGTTGCCGCGGGGGTGGGGACGCTGCTGATGGTCTCCTACATCATCCCCCTGCCGGTAGCAGTGATCGCCGGGCGGTGGTCCGACCGTTCGGGTGTGCGCCGCCCGTTCCTGTTTGTCTCGGCAGCGGTCGGGGCGATGGGCCTGCTCGGAATGGCCGCGGCGGCAGATGCCTGGCTGGGAGCGATAGCCTTCTGCGTCTTCGCTGCGGGGACGGCAGTCTTTCTGAGCCTGCATGCGACCTTCGCAATGCAATTGCTGCCCAAACCCGATCGCCGGGGCCGCGATCTGGGGCTGGTCAATCTGGCCAACACGCTGCCCTCGATGATCGGAACGCTGATCGTGTGGCAGCTGGCCACGCCCGAGGACTTCACGCTTGTGATGCTCGCCTTTGCCGTGCTGACGCTTGCCGGGGCAGTGATGATCCTGGCGGTGCGTGAGCGCCCCGCAAGCCCGGCCGACTAATCGCGCTGGTGCCCCGCGCAGCAAGGCGCGCACCTTGCCGCCGTCCTTACTCGGTCGGGCATTGCGCGATCACATCGGCTTCGGACAGGCTGCCGAGCGCGATCCGCGCGAGGCTGAACTGCGCCGCGTCGCTGGTTGTCAGACGGAATGGCGCGGTGATCCGCGTCATATCCGCGCCCGCCGCCCGGAAGCATTTAAGCAGCACGCCTACCGTCTGCCACTGCCCTACGGGCAGCGCACCGAATTCGGCAATCGGGACATCCGCGCCGCACGATGCTCCTTCGCAGAGGACCGACATGCGCAGCGGCGCGGCAAGCGGTGCGTCGAGCCGGACCGTCGTCAGCAGCAGCACATCGCCATTGGTCTCGCGCGACAGGTCGACCGCGTCATGAGTCCCGAGTTCGACCGCGGCTCCTGCCGGATGCGCATCAATGGCGAAGCTGCGCGCGCCTTCCTGCACGTCATGGTCGGTGGCCGATATCCGCGCACGCCCCGACAGCGCGGTCGCGGGGACGGTCGTCACGCGAAGCGAATCGCTGCCATCGGCGCGCGCGACGGTGAGCGACCACGACGAAGCCGGTACGCCCTTGTCGAAGAAGACCCCGCCGCCGCTGCCATCGTCATCGACGCCATTGTCTTCCGCCAGCGTCGTCCATGCCCGCGCGCCTTCGGCATAGCGGAGGCCGTAGCCGAAGGGGAACAGCGTGGGCCCGCCGTGCTGCGCGGTCGCGGGCCAGGCGGTCGGCAGCCGTCCCTGGAATTCGAAAGCGGGTTCGCCGTCCAACCCGGCGAACAGCATATCGGCAACCCCGGCGCCCTCCGACCCCGGAAGCCAGGCAACCACGAAGGCGTCGGCACTGTTCAGTGCTTCGTTCACATAGAGCGGGCGACCGGTGATCATCACCGCCACGGTTGGAATTCCTTCCGCCTTCAGCCTGCGCATGGTCTCGATCGGACGGCGCAGCTCGGGGCGCAGCTGGAGCGAGGCGATGTCGCCCTGGAATTCGGCATAGGGCGTTTCACCGAACACGACGATCGCGACATCGGGTCGCTGCTCGTACTCGCCATTGGGCGCCAGTTCGGCGCTGCCGCCGCTGGCCTCCACCGCCTGTTCGATCCCGCGCCACAGCGAAGTCGCGCCGGGGAACTGGCTGTTGTCCATGCCGGTTCCCTGCCAGCTCAGCGTCCAGCCGCCCGATTGGCGCGCGATATCGTCGGCCCCATCACCTGCAACAAGGATGTGCCCGTCCGGCTTGGCCGGCAGCACGCCGTTGTTCTTGAGCATCACCAATGATTTGCGCACCGCCTCGCGGGCCACCGCGCGGTGTTCGTCGGCACCGAGCAGCTCGTACTTTCCCGACAGCGCACGCGCGGAAGGCTTGCCCGCCTCGAACAGTCCGAGGCGCTGTTTGACGCGGAGAACGCGGGCAACCGCGTCGTCGAGCCGCGCCATCGAGATCGTCCCGTCGCGCGCCTCGGCCAGCGTACTGTTGTAGAGGCTGCGCCAGCTGTCGGGCGCCATGAACATGTCGATTCCGGCATCGACGGCCTTGGGGCAACTGGCGTTGCTGCAGCCTGCCACCTGACCATGCGCATTCCAGTCGGTGACCACCAGGCCGCCGAAATTCATGCGCCCCTTGAGAACGTCGGTCACCAACCCGCGGTGCCCCGAAAGCTTGACGCCGTTCCAGCTCGAGAAGCTGGTCATCACGGTGGCAACCCCGTTTTCCATCGCCGGCAGATAGGGCGCGCCATGGATCAGCCGCAGCTCGATTTCGGAAATGGCGGCATCGCCCTGGTCCTTGCCGTCGGTGGTGGCGCCATCGGCAAGGAAGTGCTTGGTGCTGGCCGCGACGTGCGGGCCCGAAAGGATCGGCTTGGTCGATGGCGGTCCCTGCAGGCCGCGGATCATGCTGCCGACATAGGAGGCAACCAGCGCGGGGTCCGAGGAATAGCCTTCATAGGCGCGGCCCCAGCGGTAATCCTGCGGCACCGCGACGGTCGGGGCGAAGGTCCATTCCTGCCCGGTGACGCGGATCTCGACCGCAGTAACCTGCCCGATCCGCTCGATCAGATCGGGATCGCGCGCCGCGCCGAGCCCGACATTGTGCGGGAAGATCGTCGCGCCGACGATATTGCTATGGCCGTGCACTGCATCGGTGCCCCAGACGATCGGGATCGCGGGTTCGCCCGGTGCGGTATCCATCGAAGCGGCGTAGAAGGCGTCCGCCAACGCCAGCCATTCTTCCGCCGGGGCAAGGTCATCGCCTCCGGGCCCCGAATTGCCGCCGTTGAGCACCGATCCGAGCCGGTATTCGCGAACCTCTTCAGGAGTCACGCTGGCGATATCGGCCTGGATGATCTGACCGACCTTCTGCTCCAGCGTCATCTGCGCGAGTAGCGCCTGAACATGCGCTTCGCCTTCTTCGGTCAGCACCGTGGGAAAGGCGACTTCGGGCCATTGCTCCGGGTGGACGATGGCTTCCGATGCAGGAGCCGTTATCGATTCGTCGATCGCCGCTTGGGCCGACAGTGCCGACACTGCGAACGCCGCCGTGGCGGCGCCAGAAAAGATTGTTTTCGAAAGCATAAACCCCGTCCCATCATCCGGCTCTGGCCGGTACACTCGAGGCCGGGTCGCCTCTGACAACCTTGACAGAAAAGTCACACAGACGCCCGGCTTCAGTCCAAATGTGAGGCGATGTTTGACAACGTTGACAGAAATATGCAACCAGTAAGTCGCGAACGGAAAGCTGCCCCGCGAGTCGTGGGTCAAGCTGCCGATACGTACGAAAGTCCGCACGCAAAGATGCGGCTTGGGAGGGATAGAGAGAGATGAACAGCGGGATTTTGCGCAACCGTGCGGCCTTGATGGCCGCCGCGTCGATATTTGCAATGGGAGCAACCGCAGCGCCAGCCTTGGCGCAGGATGTGACCGACACCGGGCCCGAGGCCGCCGACGAGACGGACAACGTCATCATCGTCACCGGCTTTCGCGCATCGCTCGAAAACGCGCTGAATGCCAAGCGCGATTCGAATCTCATCATCGAATCGGTCACTGCGGAAGACATCGGCAAATTCCCCGACCAGAATGTCGCGGAATCGCTCCAGCGCCTGCCGGGTATCCAGATCGACCGTGAAAACGGGCAGGGTTCGAAAGTCCGCATCCGCGGCCTCGACCAGAACGTCACGCTATTGAACGGCGAGCTCTTCGTCAGCGGCCTCGAGGTCTACAAGGTCGGCGAAGGCAATTATAACCGCAACGACAGTCTCGAAGGCGTGCCTTCGGAACTGATCGGGGGGATCGAGGTCTTCAAATCGCCCAATGCATCACTGCTCGAAGGCGGGCTTGGCGGGATCGTCAACCTCAAGACGCGCAATCCGCTCGACCTCAAGCAAGGCTTCACGCTGGCCGGCAACGTCAAGGGCAGCAAGGGCAGCGAGATTTCGGGTTGGGAGCCGGCGGGCGCCGCAGTCCTCGGCTACAATTTCAACGACCGCCTCGGGGTCATTGCCACTTTCAGCTACGAAAAGACGAACAATCACGTCAACGTGCTGGGCGGCGACAATCGCGGCAACTGGGCCTTTGACGAAGGACGCCGCGACACCGCGACCGTGCCGACCAATTATTATGCACCTGAATATCGCTACGTCACCGACCGCGACCAGTATCGCCGCCGGTGGGGTGCTTCGATCGGCATCAATTACCGCGCGACCGACGAGCTCGAGGTCAGCGCGCAATATTTCCACTCGGACCTGAAGATCGACACGCGCGAGGCCTCGGTCAAATTCCCCTTCGGACAGGGCGAATCGCAGGGTCTCGTCGGAGACTATTCGATCGATGGCAACGGCGTGCTGACCGAAGGTACGGTACGCGCGCAATCGGCCGAGGCGATCTCCTTCGTCGATGTGTCGAACATCAAGTCGGACAATGTGCAATTCGGCCTCGACTGGGACAACGATACCAATTTCCGCGTCTCGATGATGGCGAATTACTCCTCGTCGAGCATGAAGCGCGAGGTCGCCAATAACGACGTGCGCTACACCGCCTATGGCGTGCGCGGGCCGGGCACTTCGGGACCGCAGCCTGGCTTCACACCCAATTCGGCTGCGCCGCCGACTTTCGACTTCACCTATCGCAATGGCGAGTTTCCCAGTTTCGGCATCGCGCCGGGAGGCCCGCAGGACCTGTTCAACAATCCCGATTTCGGCTTCTTCAAGTCGCATTGGGCGTTTGGCGACCGTTCCGACATCGAAGGTCACTCGCTTCGCGCGGACTTCGCCTATGATGTCGACAACGATTATACCAATACCGTCACGATCAGCGCGGGCTTCCGTTATGGCCAGCGCACGGTGGACTTCGCATCGGGGCGCTATCTTGCCGATCTGAGCGGCAAGGGCGAACTCGACGCCACCGCGATCCCCGAATCCGAACGGGTCGACGGCTTCTCCTACAACTGGACGCCCTATAGCTACTTCCAGGACGGGGCGATCGGCTTCAAGATCTGCGATCTGCCCGAGGTCAACAAGCCTGCGGCGTTTGCCGGATGCAGCCGCTTCGGGGATTCGCCCGCAGTGTTCACGCCTTATGAAACCTTCCTGAGCAATCCCGAACGCGTCGAGGCGATCACGAATTTTGCCGGTGGTGGCAGGATCGAAGGCGATACGGTGCTCGTCGCCGACCGGTCGCGGATGACCAATGCGCTCGAATGGATCCAGGCGCTCTATCCCGACACGCCGTTCAGCTTCTTCGAAGACCCGCTGCAGACCTATCGGGTGAAGGAAGAAACCAAGTCGGGTTACATCATGGCCGATCTGGGCGGGGTCGACGATCCGTACCACGTCAATGTGGGCCTGCGCATCGTCAACACCGACCTGACCATCGACCAGAATCAGCCGGCCAATGCCGATCCGAGCTATTGGGGCACCGATAGCTGGAACGGCGTGCTGCGCGATTTCACCACCAATACGGTGATGCGCAGCTACACCGACTTCCTGCCGAGCGCGAACGCGGTGTTCGACGTGAGCGAGAACAGCAAGGTTCGCTTCTCCGCAGCACGCGTGGTCGCCCGCCAACCGCTGGTTTCGCTGGGTCAGGGCTTCTCGACCGACTTCACCCGCGATCCCGCCGACGATCTGTTCAAGTTCACCAATGGCGCGCGCGGCAATGCCGAACTCGATCCGTTCCGGGCGTATCAGTTCGACCTCGGCTTCGAGCACTATTTCGGCAGCCAGGGACTGCTCTCGGCTGGCCTGTTCTGGAAGGAGGTCGACAGCTTCATCGTCAACGAAACGGTTGCCGTTTTCGTCAACGATCAGGCCGGCGGACGGCTCGGACCGGTGTCGCAGCCAGCCAATGGCTCGGGCGGCCGCGTGAAGGGCTTCGAACTGGCGGCGCAATATGCCTTCGACTTCGGCCTGGGCTTCACCGCGAACTACACCTTCTCGGACACCGAAACCGATTTCAGCACCGACTTCACCGACAACCTCCCGCTGCCGGGCGTGTCGAAGCATTCGGCGAACGGGCAGGTCTATTTCGAACGCTACGGGTTCGCCGCGCGCGCATCCTATAGCTGGCGTTCGAAGCAGTACCTGGGCAATTTCGGTTTCGCCGACGGGTCGGTTACGCGGACGCTGGGGATCTACCAGAAATCCTTCGGCCAGCTCGATGGGCAGATCAGCTACCAGCTGACCGACAATTTCGAGGTCTTTGCCGAGGCGATCAATATCACCAAGGCGGATACCAGCGTGTACCTGCAATTTCCCGAATTGCCCTTCCGCTTCGAATCCGGTTCAAGGCGGATCTATGGCGGGGTGAAATTCAACTTCTGATTTCGGTCCCTCCCGGAACTGATGGCGGCCCCGATCGGTACGGGCCGCCATCGATTTTCCGACGACGCATGTGGGAGACCGGGTGATGAATCACACGCATACGGGCGAGGCCTCGCCGCAGGCCCTGCGATCGATCTGCATCGTCGGCGGCGGCACCGCGGGCTGGTCTGCCGCTGCATTGCTCTCGCGCGTACTGCAGGGCAGCGGCTGCCGCATCACGCTGGTCGAATCGTCCGATATCCCGACCGTTGGGGTGGGCGAGGCGACGATCCCGCCGATCTTCGATTTCCTGCGCAATATCGGCGCGGACGAGGTTGCCTTCATCCGCCGCTGCCAAGCGACTTTCAAGCTGGGTATCCAGTTTCGCGACTGGCTGCACCGCGGGCACAGCTACTGGCATCCGTTTGGCAATCTGGGTGTCACCATCAACCAGCGACCATTCCATCACTACTACTGGAAGAACCTCGCCGAGGGGCATGACGAGGGACTGGCGGATTTTTGTCCATCGGTCGCGCTGGCGGATGACGACAAGTTCGCTTTCCCTTCGCCGGATGGCAACTGGCCGGGCGGCGCAGTGGCCTATGCGCTGCATTTCGATGCCGGTCTGGTGGCCGCCTTCTTGCGCGAACATGCCGAGGCGGCGGGAGTCGAGCGGCTCGACCGCCGGATACTGCGTGCCGAACGCGGCGAGGGCGAGCACATTGCCGCGGTCCATTTCGACAATGGGGAATCGCTCTCGGCCGATTTCTACATCGATTGTTCGGGCTTTCGCGGGCTGCTGATCGAAGAGGCGCTGGAGGCGGGCTTCGATGACTGGCGCCGCTGGCTACCCTGCGACCGTGCGGTCGCCGCACCGACCGCTGCGCAATCGGTTCGCGCGCCCTATACGGTAGCCACCGCGCGATCGGCGGGGTGGCAGTGGCGTATTCCGCTCCAGCACCGGACGGGCAATGGCCTCGTCTATTGCAGCGACTTCATCAGGGATGACGACGCAGCCGAAGAACTTCGCGAGGGTCTGGGCGGTCCGCCGATTGCCAATCCGCGCGTGTTGCGTTTCACCCCGGGGCTGCGCAAACGCGTGTGGATCGGCAACTGCCTCGCGCTCGGCCTGTCGGCGGGGTTTCTCGAACCGCTCGAATCCACCAGCATCCATCTCATCCACACCGGGCTCAATCGCCTGCTCGACCTGTTTCCCGACCGCAGCTTCGACCCGGTGCTGATCGACAGCTACAACCGCGATGTCGAACGCGAATACGCGCACATCCGCGATTTCCTGCTGCTGCATTACTATCCCAACCAGCGCGAGGGCGAGCCCTTCTGGGACCATGTCCGCAATATCGAGCTGCCCGATACGCTGGTAGAGAAGATCGCGCTGTTCGAGCGCACCGGGCGGATCATGTCGAAGCACCGCGAACTCTTCTCCGATATCAGCTGGTTCTATGTCGCCGCCGGTATGGGCTTGCGCCCGGCGGCGATCGACCCGCTAGTCGATGTCGCGCCGTTCGAGGAGGTGCGAAAGGTGATCGTGCAATTGCGCGACGCGATGGGCGCCTTTCGCGCAGCGGCGCCGACGCATGATGCGATCCTCGACCGACTGCTCGATCCGAAGGAGACGCGGCGCCCCAATTTCGGTGCCGGAGCAGGCTGGGCCAACCGTTAGAGGCTGACGGGCCTACAACGGGCACTGTGATCGCGTCTAAGCCGGCGGAGGACCGACGGTCAGCCGTTCGATCAGCCGGTGGGTATGGATGACGGTGGGCCCCGGGTCCTCGCCCGCCAGTTGGCGCAGCAGCATGTCCGCAGCGGTATGCGCCATTTCGACGACCGGCTGCCGCACTGTCGTTAGCCGCGGCCAGACGACGCGGGCAATCTCGGAATCATCGAAGCCAACCACACTGAGATCGGCGGGGACATCGAACCCCAGCTCGCGCGCGGCCGACATCGCGCCGACCGCCATGTCGTCATTCTCGGCGAGAATGGCGGTCGGGCGCAGCTTGCGCGAGAGGATCCGCTTGGTCGCTTCATAACCCGACTCAAAACTCCAATCGCCCGTTTCGATGAGCTCGGGCAGGTAGTCCACGCCCGCTGCATCGAAGGCCGCACGATAGGCGATCAGCCGCTGTGCGCTTACCGGGTGGTCGGGATCGCCCTTGATGATCGCGATCCGGCGATGGCCGTAGCCAAGCACATGATCCGCAATCTCGCGGGCTGCGGCAATATCGTCCATCGTCGTCGCCAGTCCCAAGCCCTCGTGCGACTGCGGGGTGATCCGCGCGAACGGAATGCGCGCCTGCGTGAGCCCGTCGAGAACCTCGGCATGGTCGGACGCGGGCGGCGCGAGGATGACGCCGTCCAGCGCGGCGGAGCGGATGGTACGGACAACGTCCTGCGGATGGTCGGCGACGGATTCGACCGGCAGCACGATCAGCCGATACCGCTCCCCATGCAGCCGCTCGAGCGCGCCGCGCTGCAATTCGACGACATAGCTGGGGCTCGGCTTTTCATAGACGAGTCCAATGAGATAGGATTGCTGGCGCACGAGGCCCTGCGCCATCACATTGGGGTGGTAGTTGAGTTCCTTGGCCGCGCGCAGCACCTTCTTGCGCAGCGCGGGCGTGATATGCGGTTCGTCGTTGAAAACGCGCGACACGCTTTTCGGCGACACTTCCGCCAATTTGGCGACATCGACGATCGTCGATCGCTTTGCTCCGCGGGCCATCGGCAATTCCGTGGCCCGATTGTCTTGCGTTGTCAACGACGCGCTCAGGAGGTGTCTTGTGGTTAAGCCGCAGGAAACTACTTGATCGGATCGGTGACGAGCATCCTCGGCGCATAGGTGAAGGCCACGGTTCCCAATCCGATTGACTTCTATACCGAGCCGCCACACCCACGGAGGGGATGCGGACGGCCGGACCCAAACTCATGCTCATCGGTGGCGGGCATGCGCATCTCGGGGTGTTGGCCGATTGGGTGCGCCGCGGCGGTCCCGAGGCGCGCACAACATTGATTTCGCCACATCGCTACACGCGGTATTCGGGTATGGTCCCGGGAACGGTTGCGGGCGAATATGATGATGAACATGGACGCATCGATCTCGTGGCGCTTACCAGGCGGGCGGGGGTCGAACTGATCCTCGACCGCTGCGCCGCGATCGATCCGGAGCAGCGGACGATCGCCACGGGCAATGGCCGATCGGTCGGTTTCGACATCTGTTCGATCGATGTCGGCGGCGTGGGGCGAGCCAAGGCTGTTCTCGGCATGGATCCACGGATCGTCGACGTCCGGCCGATCGGCAGCTTCCTTGCGCGGTTGACCGAGTGGCAGAGCATTACGCGCGATATACCCAGGCACATAGTGGTGGCTGGCGGCGGTGCGGGCGGGGTGGAACTGGCCTTCGCCCTGCGCCGGCGTTTCGCCGGTGGGAACGCGCGTATCACGCTGGTAGCCGGGCGGGCTGGCCTGCTTGATAATCTCGGACGCCGGACCACCGTGCTGGCGCGGCGTGAGCTGGCGCGACAGGATATCCTTTCGATCGAAGAGGATGCGCGGATCGAGGCCGGCGCGCTCACCGCCGGGGGGCGCAGCATTGAGCCGGTCGACCTCATCGTCGCCTCGCTGGGCGCGGCGGCCCCGCGATGGCCGAAAGAGAGCGGGCTCGCAGTCGACAACGACGGATACATCGCGGTCGACCGCTACCAGCGCTCGCTGTCGCATCCGCATATCCTTGCGGCGGGCGATGTCGCGGCGAGACAGGACCGCCGGGTGCCGCGTTCGGGCGTCCATGCCGTCCATACGGGCCCGGTCCTCGCTGCCAATTTGCGCTGCCTCGTCGCCGGTAAGGGGGGACTGCGCAGCTACCGCCCCCGGCCCGCCAGCCTCTATCTTCTCTCGACCGGATCGGGAAAAGCGATCGCAAGCTATGGCCCGTTTGCTGTGCAGGGGCGCTGGGCAGCCGCGTTGAAGCGCTGGATCGACCGGCGCTGGGTGACATCTTTCGCCAAACCGACCGATCCGGTGTAACCCGCTCGCCCACGGCGACGAACAGGCGAGCGACAGAAAGAACCCATGAAAAAGATTCTCATCATTCTGGCCCTTGCCGTGTTGGTCGCGGCCTACTTCTTCTTCGGGCTAGGCGACTATCTTACCGTCGACGGCATCAAGCAGGTCGCAGGCGAGGTCGGCGGCTATTACGAGCGCAATCCGCTGCAGGTCATCGCGCTGTTCTTCCTGACCTATGTCGCAGTGGCCGCGGCCTCCTTGCCCGGTGCAGCGGTGATGACGCTGGCGGCAGGCGCGCTGTTCGGGGTCGTGGTCGGCACTATCGTGGTCTCCTTCGCCTCGACATTGGGCGCCGTACTGGCCTTTCTCGCTTCGCGCTATGTCCTGCGCGATACGATCGAACAGCGTTTCGGCGCGCGGCTCAAGACAGTGAACCAGGGACTCGAACGCGACGGCGCATTCTATCTCTTCACCATCCGCATGATCCCGCTGTTTCCGTTCTTCGTCGTCAACCTGGTCATGGGGCTGACGCGGATCAGGGCTCGCACATACGCCTGGGTGAGCCAGGTAGGCATGCTGCTGGGCACGATCGTTTATGTGAATGCGGGCACGCAGCTGGCGCAGATCGACAGTCTGGCAGGCATCGCTTCGCCCGCCGTGCTGGCCTCCTTCGCCCTGCTCGGTATCGCCCCCTGGATTGCCAAGGCGATCATCGGCTGGATCAAGCGCCGCAAGGTCTATGCCGGCTTTGCCAGGCCGAAGAGCTTCGACCGCAATCTGGTGGTGATCGGTGCCGGGTCGGCCGGCCTTGTGTCCTCGTTGATCGCCGCGACGGTCAAGGCGAAGGTGACCCTGGTCGAAGCGAACAGGATGGGGGGCGACTGTCTCAACACCGGCTGCGTGCCGTCCAAGGCGCTGATCAAGAGCGCCAAGGTCGCCGAACAGATGCGCCACGCGGATCGTTACGGCCTCGAGCCATCCGAACCCGAGGTTCCTTTCCGGCAAACCATCGCCAGGGTGATGCGTGCGATAAAGACCATCGAGCCGCATGACAGCGTTGAACGCTATACCGGCCTCGGGGTCGATGTGGTCGAAGGCTATGCCAAGGTCGTCGATCCGTGGACGGTGGAGATTGCACGCAAGGACGGGGCGACGCAGCGCCTGACCACGCGCGCCATCGTGATTGCCGCGGGCGCCGAACCCTTCGTCCCCCAGATCGCGGGGCTGGAGGGAAGCGGGTATCTGACCAGCGACACCATGTGGGATGCCTTCGTGCAGATGGACCGCGTGCCTGCCCGCATCGCAGTGCTGGGCGGTGGGCCGATCGGCTGCGAGCTGTCACAGGCGCTGGCCCGGCTGGGATCAAGCGTGACACAGGTCGAAATGGCAGACCGTGTGCTGGGCCGCGAAGATCCCGAGGTGTCCGCTGCCGCGAAGATCTCGCTGGAGGCGTCGGGCGTGTCTGTACTGACTGATCACCGTGCGATCAGGGTCGCGGACGGGACCCTTTTTGCCGATGGCCAGGGGGTGCAAGTCGGTATCGATTTCGACTGCCTGATCGTTGCCGTCGGGCGCGCCGCCCGGCTTACCGGCTACGGTCTTGAAGACATCGGCATCGACACGGCCAAGACGGTGGTCACAGGCATCGACACGGCCAAGACGGTGGTCACAGACGAATTCCTCGCAACCAAGTTTCCCAATATCTACGCCGCCGGCGATGTGGCGGGTCCGTTCCAGTTCACGCATACGGCCAGCCACCAGGCTTGGTTCGCCAGCGTCAACGCGCTGTTCGGTCAGTTCAAGCGGTTCAAGGCGGACTACCGCGTCATCCCCGCGGTCACCTTCCTCGATCCGGAGATCGCGCGGGTCGGCATCAACGAGACCGAGGCGGAAGAGCAGGGCATCGCTTACGAAGTCACCCGCTACGATCTCGACGATCTCGACCGCGCCATTGCCGAAAGCGAAACGCGCGGCTTCGTGAAGGTGCTCACCCCGCCCGGCAAGGATACCATCCTCGGTGCGACTATCGTCGGCGCGCATGCGGGCGAATTGCTGGCCGAATATGTGCTCGCGATGAAGCACGGACTGGGGCTCAACAAGATCCTTGGCACGATCCATTCCTATCCGACCATGGCGGAGGCGAACAAATTCGCCGCGGGCGAATGGAAGAAGGCGCACAAGCCCGAGCCACTGCTCGCGCTGGTCGAGAAGTATCACAATTGGCGCCGCGGTTAAGCGCGTCCAAGCGGACTGGAGAATACCATGCTCGGCAAGATATCCCTGCTCATCATGCGTGTCGGAACCGGCATGCTGCTGGTCCTGTGGGGCAGCGTCAGGCTGTTCGGCGACGGCATGGGCACCAAGCTTGCAGAGAAGTATTACGGCGGGGTCGGCGCGGCGAGCAATATCCAGCTCGCCTTCGCCAGCGCCGAGGTGGTGATCGGCGCATTGGTCGTCCTCGGCCTGTTCCGGCGCGTGGCGCTGGTCGGTGCTGCCATCATCCTCGTTGGCGGCGCCTTCCCGATCTGGCGCCACTTTCTCGATCCCTTCGGACGGTATTTGTTCGCCAGTCCCGAGGAAGCAAACCTGCTGTTCTTCCCATCGATCACCGTGGCGGGCGCCGCGCTTGCGCTGATCGCGTTTCGCGAACATGACACGCTGGCGCTGGACAGTCTGGTCAAGCGAAAGGGCTGAACGGCCAGCGAGGGGCGGCAGTGGAGATTTTCGACCAGTTTCGCGGCCTGATCGGCATCGCCTTGCTGATCCTGCTTGCCTGGTGCCTGTCCGAAGACCGCCGGGGCCGCCCGTCATGGGGGTGGATCGCAGGCGCGGTTGCCTTGCAGGCGTTCCTCGCTCTGCTGATCGTGCGTGTGCCGATCGTCTGGGATGCGGTCACGCTCGCCAATGAGGTCGTGGCTGCGATCGAGCGCGCGACGCTCGACGGCTCGTCCTACATGTTCGGTTATCTCGGCGGTGCCCCGCTGCCTTTCGCGCTCAAGGAAGGCGTAGCCGCCCCGGTCGTGATCGCCTTCCAGATCCTGCCGCTGGTGATCGTCTTCTCCGCGCTTGCCGCCTTGCTGTGGCACTGGGGCGTATTGCGCTGGCTGGTGAATGGCCTGTCCTTCCTCCTGCGCCGAACGCTCCGGGTCAGCGGCGTCGTGGGTCTGTCGGGCGGTGCGAACATGTTTCTCGGCGTGGTCGAGAGCCCGCTGGTGGTGCGCGCCTATTTCGCCCGGATGAGCCGCGCGGACCTGTTCCAGGTTATGGTGCTTGCGATGGCGACGATCAGCGGGGCGATCCTGATCCTTTATGCCACCACGCTCTCGCGGACCGTGCCCGATGCGGTGGGGCATATGATCTCGGCCTCGCTCATCTCGCTTCCAGCAGCACTGCTGATCGCGAAGCTGATGGTGCCGGGTGAGGCTGCGGTCGACGGAGAGAACGAGGGGGAGGCCGCGCTCAAGGTGCCCGGGTTGCGCTACGAATCCAGCATCGATGCGATTATCAAGGGGACGATGGACGGGATGCAGCTGTTCCTCGCGGTAATCGCGGTGATCATCGTGGTTTTTGCGCTGGTTTCGCTGGCCGACCAAGTGCTCGCGCTCTTGCCGTTGGTCGACGGCGATCCGCTGACGCTCAAGCGCGGGTTCGGGTGGCTGTTCGCCCCGCTGATGTGGCTGATCGGTGTGCCGTGGGGCGAGGCACAGGCCGCGGGCAGCCTGATGGGCACCAAGGCGATCCTCAACGAATATGTCGCTTATCTCGAACTCGCCGCTTTGCCGGGCGGCACTTTCGCACCGCGCAGCCTGCTGATCGTGACCTATGCGCTGTGCGGCGTCGCCAATCTCGCCAGCATCGGGCTGCTGGTTTCGACGATCGGCACGTTATGCCCCGAGCGGCGCGGCGAAGTGGCGGGACTGGGCGTCCGCAGTTGGATCGCGGGGAATATGGCGACGGCGATGACCGGTGCCTGGATCGGGCTGATCACCTGGGTATGAGCTGGAAGGAGGCCGACCGATGTTCGACGCCAAGCTGCGCCCGCTGATCGACCCGCCGCTGAATCGCATCGGACGTGCGCTGGCGACGGGCGGCGTGACGGCAAACATGCTGACGTTCCTCGGTCTCGTGCTCGGGTTGGCGGGCGCTGGCGCGATTGCCCTTGGTCAGCTTCCAATCGGGCTGGTGTTGATCATCGCCAACCGGCTGCTCGATGGGCTCGACGGTGCCGTCGCGCGCGCCCACGGACCCACCGCGCTGGGCGGCTATTTCGATATCGTCGCGGATTTCGCCTTCTACGTGTCGGTTCCGATGGCCTTTGGGTTTTTCGATCCCGCCAACACGCAAGCCGCCTTGGTGCTGGTCGCTGCGTTCGTGCTGACCGGGGTCAGCTTCCTGGCCTTTGCGGTTGTCGCGGCTGAGCGCGGCGAAGAAACCCGCGCGCATGGCCGCAAGAGCTTCTTCTATTCCACCGGACTTGCCGAAGGCGCGGAAACGATCGCGGTGTTCATCGCCTTTGCGCTGTTCCCGGCATGGTTCGTGCCGATTGCCTATGGCTACGCCGGACTATGCGTGCTGACCGTGTTCCAGCGCAGCGCATTGGCGGTGATGCAATTCAGGGATTGAGGCGCGCGGTGACCGCGTCGCGCAACTTCGCGATCCGCGCCGCATTGGCGCCCAGATCGCTCATTCCGACGCGCGAGACCGAACGGAAATCGATCTCGCCATCGGCAACGCGCACCACCATGTCGTCCTTGAACCCGAACCAGAAGGTCTCCGCGACGCCTTCGACGCGCCCGGCTGCAGCATTGGCCGTGACATCCGCGAAGCCCAGTTCCTCCATTGCCTCCGCTACGGCCGCGACAGCTGCCGCGCGGTCGGCCGTGCCGATGGGGAGCGATACGAGATCGGGATAGGCTTGCGTGATGACCTGCGCATGCGACTGGTTCGCGAGCGGCGCTTCGGTTTGCGCCCACATATCCAGTTCGCCGAGCGGGGTGGTGTAGTCGTTGAGCGGATTGGCATTGCTCGCATTGCGGCGATCGACTGCCGCTTGCGAGAAGGCGGGCGGATTGGCGACATCGGTGGCGATGTCGTGGATCGGCGGAATATCCGCGGCCTGGCCGCGAACATAGCCCAGCGCAGCAAAAATCCCGAGCGGCACAAGCAGCGCGATCAACGCAAGCAGCCAGCCGCGGCGCGGTTTGCGCAGCAGCGTGGCGACCAGCGCCACCAACGCCACCAGTGCGACGATGCCGAGCAGGATTGGTCCCGCCTTGATCGTCATCGTCAGCAGCCCCGTCTGCCAGCTCCACAGCCCGAACTTGGTGCCCAGCGCGGCGACCGCGAAATAGACCGGCAGCAGAAGCGCTAGGACAAGGGCGAGGCGGCTGTACCAGGGCGATCGTGTCATTGCAGGGTTCCTAACGCGGCGAAGCGATTTTGCCTACGCGGGAATCGCGGGGGTCCGGACCGCGGGCCTCACCTATCCGCCAGTCACGCTCATATGGCGGGCGAGCGCGGGTTCGCGCTGGTCAACGTCGAAGGCATGGCGCAGCGGCTTGCCCGCGAGCAGCCGGTCGAGCGCCGCGTCGAGCGCCTCTTCGCCGCCGGCGCGGATAATATCGCGCAGTTCGACCTTCTGGTCGTGCCCGAGGCAGCCATAGACCGTCCCCGTTGCGCCGATCCTGATGCGATTGCAGCCCGCGCAGAAATTGTCGCTCAGTGGCGTAATGAGGCCCAGCCGGGTGCCGGTATCCGCGACATCGAAATAGCGTGCCGGTCCGCCCGTGCGGTGGAGCGAGGGGACGAGCGTGAAACTGCGTTCGATCTCGGCGCGGACGTCGTCGAGCGGCAAATGCGTCGATTGCCGGTCGAGCGACACTTCGCCCAGCGGCATCGCCTCGATCAGGCCTAGGTCCAACCCGCGCTCGCTGCACCAGCCGAGCAGCGCGGGCAGTTCGTCATCGTTAAGACCGCGCATCGCCACGGCATTGATGCGGATCCCGAGACCCGCTGCGCGGGCCGCCTCGATCCCGCTAATAACCCGGTCGAACTCGTCGCGCCGCGTCAGCTGGGCGAAGCGTTCACGGTCGAGTGTGTCCAAGCTGACATTGATCCGCCGCAAGCCCGCATCGTACAAATCCTGCGCCATGTCGGGCAGGCGGGTGCCATTGGTGGTGAGAGTGAGTTCCTGGAGACCGTCCCCGCGCAGCCGCGCCAGTCTGCCGACCAGATCCATGATGCCCTTGCGCACCAGGGGTTCGCCGCCGGTCAGCCTGATGCGGCGGACGCCGCGCGCGACCAGATGCCGCGCAAGCGCCTCGATTTCCTCGAATGTCAGCAGGTCGCGGCGGGGGAGGAACTGCATGTCTTCCGCCATGCAATAGGTGCAACGCAGATTGCAGCGGTCGGTCACCGACAGGCGAATATAGTCGATCTGGCGGCCGAAAGCGTCGCGCATGGCGGTGCCCTACACGCTGGCGGGCGAAGCCGAAACGGAATTCTTGGCGCTTTGGGGAAGGCGGCTAACCGACGCTGCGCAGTTTGCCGAACAGGGCCGGCAACGGTTCGGAGGCGCGCGCCTTGCCCATCGCATCGGCGACCGCTTGGGGAACTGCGATCTCGATCGCGTGGGCGCGGTCCTCGCTCAGCCCGACCGAGACTTCATAGGTGCCCGGATCGATCACGAAGCGTCCGTCGCGTTCGAACCGGCCAAGTTGGTTGCCGCCGATTTCGAACAGTATCTGGCGGGTTTCCCCGCCGCCGAGCGAGACTCGCTGGAAATCGGCCAGTTCGGTTCGCCCCTGACCGCGTCCGCCGGGGCGGCGCAGGTAAAGCTGGACGGTTTCGGTGCCCTCATGGCCCCCGACATTGTGCAGAAGGGTACTCACAATGAGCCGGTCGTGCCCCAGTTCGGTCGTGGTCTGGCCGAGCCCGAATTCGGAATAATTGAGCCCGTGCCCGAAGGTCAGGCCCACCCGCCCGCGGTCGACCAGCGGTATCGGCAGGCGGCCGCAGGGCGCGAATTCGCCGGTCAGGACATCGGTGATGGCATGGCCCGACATACTGCCCAGCTGACCCGCGTGGATAATGCAGGGCAGTTTCGCGCCGCTGATATCGGGATCGAGCGGGCGCGCTCCGAGCGTGATCAGCACGATGCTCCGATTGACCGCATAGAGCGCCTCGAGCAGCGTCTGCTGCGCTGCGGTCAGTGTGCTGGTTTCGCCGAGCGTGACAATGACCGTCCCCGCACGGCGGGCGGCTTCGCTGGCCATGCCGATCGCCATATGGTCCGCATCGATCAGATCACCCGATGACGATCCTGCCTGATCCCGGCGCAAGGCCAGCCCGGGTACGAAATTGTGCGCCAGTTCACGGGTGTCGAACCCGTCGATCAGGCTCGCCCCTTCCTGCGGCAATCCGCCGGTGGGCAGCGACCGGTCACCGGCAGCTTGGCCGACGACGAGGATTTCGCCCGAATCGATGCTCAGCGGAAGCAGCGCAGGGTCGTTGCGGAGCAGGATGATCGCGTGGCGCGCGGCATCGAGCGCAACGGTTCGCGCTCCCGCCGCCGACCGCTTCGGCGTTTCGGTTTCTTCCGGTCCCGCGCTGCGGAACAGGCCAAGGTCGTATTTCGCGCCCAGCACCTTGCGCACGGCATCGTCGAGCTGCAGCGGCGTCACGCGCCCGTCTGCAACCGCTGCCACCACTGCGGCGACAGAGATGTCGGCATAGGGTGCGCCGGTCAGATCCTGTCCCGCCGCCTTGGCGATTTCCGTCCATTCGGCGAGGTCGATCCCTTCGAAACCGCCAGGCCCGCCAATGGCAAAGGTCGCACTGGTCGACTGGTCGCCGTTGTCGAGCGAAGAGGCAATCCGGCCAAGCGCGATACTGGCCGGGGGCGATTCGCGCAGCACACCTGCGACGAGGCGCAGCTGGTCCGCGGGCAAGTGCGCGCCGCGGCGACCCGTCCACGAGGGGTTATCCACGCGCAGGCAGGCGAGCATGCTGCCGCCGTCCTGATCCTCGAACTGCAGCCCGCGCACGCTGGCCGATGCCAGGCACCGGGCCAGCAGCCCCGATGCGCCCCAGCTCGCGGAAAGATCCTCGTCGGTATGCGATGTGCTCAGCGCGACGGAGGGCCCGAGCAGCCAGTTCTTGCCTCTATCCCGCGCCTCGGCGGCAACGATGCGCGCGGCGCGCTCGACCACCTCGGGCGCCCAGCTTGCGGCCAGCGCGAAGGGGCTGGGCATGATGACCGCTTCGCCGCGACCGGGGGTGGCGGCGTAGAGCAGGGGAATGCCCAAGCGGGTTTCTTCGATGGCCATACTCTGGAGAGTGGCAAACTCGGCGGGCGAGCCGGGACCCACGAGACCGCTCAACTGGCCCCGGCGGAGCTGGTCGCGCACGCGATCGATTGCGTCGGTATCGGCTGGATCGGGCGCGCGTTCGAGCGCCAATTGCCCGACCTTCTCCTCCACCGACATGATGGCGAGCAGGTCTTCGACGAAACGCTCGCGTTCGGCGGCGTAATCGGTGGGGCGGCGTGCCATGGCAGGCCCGTGTCCCACAAATAGGTAAACATCTTGTTTTGGTAGGTTCTTCGCCTTGTGGGTCGCGCCGCAAGCCACTTGTGAAGGGAGGTGATTTACAGATATAAAAATATCTTTATATCCATCCTGCAATGCGCACCGATACTCTCTTCCGGGCCTTGGCCGACCCTACCCGTCTCAGGATCATGCGCCTGCTGGGTTCGATGGAACTGGCTGTGGGCGAAGTGGCGCAGGTGCTGGGGCAGAGCCAGCCCCGCGTATCGCGGCATATCGGCATCCTGTGCGACGCGGGTCTGGCCGAACGCCGCCGCGAAGGCAGCTGGGTCTTCCTGCGCGCTTGTGCGAATGCCAGCGAGGCGCCTCCGCTATGCGCGGCAGTTGCCGATCTGCTGGTCGAAGCCGAAGCGACCGACGCGCCATTTGCCGAGCAATGCGAGCAGGACCGCCGCAAGCTTGCAGCGATCCGCCAGCATCGCGAAAGCGAAGCGCAGGTGTATTTTTCCGACCACGCGCACGATTGGGACGAACTGCGCCGCCTGCATTCCTCTGACGAGGCGGTGGAGGCAGCGCTGGGCAAAGCTCTGGGCACGAGGTCGCTCGGACGCCTGCTCGATATCGGGACCGGCACGGGCCGTATGGCCGAACTTTTCGCCGAACGCGCCGAGCGGATCGTAGCGCTCGACAAGAGCCTCGCGATGCTGCGGGTGGCGCGCGCCAAACTGCAGCACCTGCCGACCGAACGGGTCGAACTGGTGCAGGGCGATTTCGCTTCGCTTTCGTTTGCCGCGGAAAGTTTCGACACGGTGCTGTTCCATCAGGTCCTGCATTTCGCGCAGAACCCGGGCGCGGCGCTGGCCGAGGCGGCGCGTGTGACGCGCCCCGAAGGACGGATCGCGATCGTCGATTTCGCCGCGCACCAGCGCGAGGAGTTGCGCGATCGCCATGCGCATGCGCGGCTGGGCTTCGAAGATGGCCAGATGGCCAGCCTGCTCGACGAAGCAGGGTTCGAGCCAGCGGCCCCGATGGCGCTGGAGGATGGAGAACTGGTGGTGAAGATCTGGATTGCGCAGCGGCGCGCCGCAAACAGGAAGGCCGCATCATGAGCCCGACGATGGACCAGATGCGCGAAGCCCAGCGCGCGCTCGACGCCCCGCTGTTCTCCGGCCTGCCCGGCGACGTCGAGGTGAGCTTCGAATTCTTCCCGCCCAAGAACGACAAGATGAACGAAACGCTGTGGCACAGCGTCGAAACGCTCGCCCCGCTTGGACCGCGCTTCGCCAGCGTCACCTATGGAGCAGGCGGTTCGACGCGCGAACGCACGCATGAACAGGTCGTGCGCATCCAGAACGAAGCGCATATCCCCGCCGCTGCGCATCTGACCTGTGTCGATGCAACGCGCGAACAGGTCGATGCGGTCGCGCGGCACTATTGGGAGGAAGGCATCCGCCACATCGTCGCGCTGCGCGGTGACGCGCCCGACGGCCATTCGCGCTACACGCCGCACCCGGGCGGCTATGCCAATGCGGTCGAGCTGATCGCCGGACTGAAGCAGATCGCCGATTTCGAGATTTCGGTCGCCGCCTATCCCGAGGTTCATCCCGATTCCCCCGATGCGCAGGCCGACATCGCCAATCTCAAGGCCAAGTTCGATGCCGGCGCGACCCGCGCGATCACGCAGTTCTTTTTCGATCCGCAATGCTTCTTCGAGTTTCGCGACAAGGCCGCCGCCGCCGGGATCGAGGGCGAGATCGTGCCCGGGATCATGCCGGTGATGAGCTTCGCCGCGGTCCAGCGGATGTCGGGGCTATGCGGCACCGCGATCCCGCACTGGATGGAAGGGCTGTTCGAAGGGCTCGACGACCAGCCCGCCGCGCGCCAGCTGGTCAGCGCGACCATCGCCGCCGAAATGTGCCGCCGCCTCTATGCGGGCGGGGTGCGCCAGTTCCATTTCTACACTCTCAACCGCGCCGAGCTGAGTTATGCGATCTGCCACATGCTCGGCCTGCGTCCGAAAGCGAAGCCATGACCAAGCGCGAGCAATTCGAGGCTGCCGCGGCGCAGCGGATCCTGATCAAGGACGGTCCCTATGGCACCGCAATCCAGCAGGCCGGGCTAAGGCCGGAAGACTATGCTGCGGGCACCGCGCTGGAGCAGGACCAGAAGGGCAATAACGACCTCGTCAACCTGACCCAGCCGCAGGTGATCCGGGCGATCTGCGACAGCTATATCGATGCAGGCGCGCATATCCTCGCCACCAACACCTTCAACGCCAACCGGATCAGCCAGGCGGATTACGGGGCAGAGGACCTGGTCCATGAGATCAATGTCGCCGCAGCGCGTATCATCCGCGAGGCGATCGACGCGCGCACCGATGGCATACCGCGCTTTGTCGCGGGGGCGGTGGGGCCGACCAACAAGACGCTGTCGCTGTCGCCCGATGTCGAGGACCCGGGTTTTCGCGAAGTTACCTTCGACGAAATCGTCGCGGTCTATGTCGACCAGTGCCGCGCGCTGGTCGAGGGCGGGGCCGATTTCATCCTTATCGAAACCGTGTTCGACACGCTCAATTGCAAGGCCGCGATCATGGCGGTGAAACAGCTCGAGCGCGAGCTTGGCCGCGATCTCCCGCTGATGATCTCGCTGACGCTGACCGACTTGTCGGGGCGCAATCTGTCGGGCCATACGGTCGAGGCGTTCTGGTACACGGTGCGGCATGCCAAGCCGCTGACCATCGGGCTCAATTGCAGCTTCGGCGCCGAACAGCTGCGCCCGCATGTCCAGCTGCTGTCCGATATCGCCGACACCTATCTGATGACCTATCCCAATGCCGGCCTGCCCAATGATCTGGGCGAATATGACGAACTGCCCGAAACCACCGCCGCGCTGACCCGGGTCTGGGCAGAGAACGGCCGCATCAACGCGCTGGGCGGCTGCTGTGGCTCGACCCCGGCGCATATCGCCGCGATGGCGGCAGCGGTCGAAGGGCTGGCACCGCGTGTCCCGCCGAGCACGAAGCCAGACATGCGTCTCGCGGGGCTCGAGCCGTTTACGGTGGCGGCATGAGCGATCCGCTTGCGAACCGCGCGGTCATCCGCACCGCAGGCGTCGCTGATGCTGGGCGGCTGTCGTTGATCGCCAATGCCACCTTCCTCGAAACCTTCGCCGGAATGATCGCGGGCGATGCGCTGGTGGCGCATTGCGAGACGCAGCATGCACCCGCCTATATCGCCCGGCTCCTGGACACAGGCGCGCGGGCCTGGCTGGCGGAAGTCGACGATGCCCCGGTCGGCTACGCCCTGCTCAACCGGCCCGAACTCGATGCCGCGCGCGACGGCGATATCGAGCTGAAGAAGATCTACCTTCTGTCGCGGTTCCACGGCAGCGGCATCGCGCGCGACCTGTTCGATGCGGCCAAGGCCGGTGCGCGGGGGCATCAGCGTCTGCTGCTCGGCGTAAAGGACGACAACCGCCGCGCCATCGCCTTCTATACCAAACAGGGGTTCAGGAAGATCGCGACGCGCCGCTTCGATGTCGGCGGCACACTTTACGATGATGTCGTGCTCGCACGCGAACTCGACCGGGACTGAGCGATGACCGACCAATCCACCGCCCGCTTCGTCAATATCGGCGAACGCACCAATGTGACCGGCTCTGCGCGGTTCAAGAAACTGATCATGGCGGACGATTACGATACCGCGGTGGAAGTCGCGCGCCAGCAGGTCGAAAACGGTGCGCAGGTAATCGACGTCAATATGGACGAAGGCCTGCTCGATGCCGAGCATGCCATGACCACCTTCCTCAAGCTGATCGCCGCCGAACCCGACATCGCACGCGTGCCGGTGATGATCGACAGTTCCAAATGGGACGTGATCGAGGCCGGGCTTAAATGTGTTTCGGGCAAGCCGATCGTCAATTCGATCAGCATGAAAGAGGGCGAGGCGCAGTTCCTCGAGCAAGCCCGCAAATGCATGGACTACGGTGCGGCAGTGGTCGTCATGGCGTTCGACGAGACCGGTCAGGCGGACACCAAGGAGCGCAAGGTCGCCATCTGCGCGCGCGCCTACGACCTGCTCACCTGGATCGGCTTCCCGCCCGAGGACATCATCTTCGATCCGAACATTTTCGCAGTCGCGACCGGGATCGAGGAGCACGACCGCTACGGGCTCGACGTTATCGAGGCGCTCGCCGAGATCAAGGCGCAGCTCCCGCATGTGCGCACCAGCGGCGGGCTGTCCAATCTGAGCTTCAGCTTCCGCGGTAACGAGACGGTGCGCCGCGCGATGCATTCGGTCTTCCTCTACCATGCGATCCCCGCCGGGCTCGACATGGCGATCGTCAATGCGGGCCAGCTCGACGTCTACGACCAGATCGATCCGCAGCTGCGCGAAGCGTGCGAGGATGTGATCCTGATGCGCCGCCCCGATGCGACCGAGCGGCTGATCGACCTTGCCGAAAGCTACAAGGGCAAGACCGCGGCCGAGGAAAAGGCCGCCGAGGAATGGCGCGGCTGGCCGGTCGAACGCCGGCTCGAACACGCGCTGGTCAAGGGCATCGACGCGCATGTGGTGGCCGACACCGAAGAGGCGCGCCAGCGGTTCGACCGCCCGATCGAAGTGATCGAAGGCCCGCTGATGGACGGCATGAATGTCGTCGGCGACCTGTTCGGCAGCGGCAAGATGTTCCTGCCGCAAGTGGTCAAATCGGCGCGCGTCATGAAAAAGGCGGTCGCGCATCTGATCCCCTTCATCGAAGCGGGGAAGGAAGAAGGCGCCCGCGCCAAGGGCATCATCATCATGGCGACGGTGAAGGGCGATGTGCACGACATCGGCAAGAACATCGTCGGCGTGGTGCTGCAGTGCAATGGCTATGAAGTGATCGACCTGGGCGTGATGGTGCCCTGGTCGCAGATCCTCGCCGCGGCGAAGGAACACGATGCCGACATGATCGGCCTGTCGGGTCTCATCACTCCTTCGCTCGACGAAATGGTCACCGTCGCCGAGGAAATGAAGACCGCGGAAATGACCATGCCGCTGCTGATCGGCGGGGCGACCACCAGCAAGGTGCACACCGCGCTGCGCATCGATCCCGCCTATCCCGGGCCGGTCATCCACGTGCTCGACGCCAGCCGCGCAGTCGGCGTGGTCAGCCGGCTGCTGTCCGACACGCAGCGCGATGAATTCGTCGACACCACCGCTGCCGACTATACCCATGTCCGCGATACGCGTGCGGGCAAGGGGCAGAGCGAATTGCTCAGTCTCGCGGATGCGCGGGCGAATTTCTACGACGCGTTCCTGTCCGACAAGGCCGCCCCTCCGCTGCACCCGGGCGTGCATGTGTTCGATGATTGGGACCTTGCCGAACTGCGCAGCTATATCGACTGGACGCCGTTCTTCCGCGCGTGGGAATTGCACGGCACCTATCCCAAGATTCTCGATGATCCGGTGGTCGGCGAAAGCGCGCGCAGTCTCAAGGCCGATGCCGAGGCGATGCTCGACCGCATCGTGACCGAGAAATGGTTTACCCCGCGCGGGGTCGCGGGCTTCTGGCCTTGCGCGCGCGATGGCGACGATGTCACTCTGCACCTGGCCGAGGAAGAGCGGCATGTGACGCTGCCCTTCCTGCGCCAGCAGGTGAAGAAATCGCGCGACCGCGCCAATATGTGCCTCGCAGATTTCATCGACCCGGCGGGGGACTGGCTGGGCGGCTTCGCGGTCGGCATCCACGGGATCGAGGAGCATTCGAAACGCTTCCTCGCCGACAAGGACGATTATTCCGACATCCTGCTCAAGGCGCTGGCGGACCGGTTCGCCGAGGCATTTGCCGAACGGCTGCACCAGCATGCGCGCACCGATCTGTGGGGCTATGCCCCGCAGGAGCAGCTGACCAATGAAGCGCTGATCAAGGAGCAATATCGCGGGATCCGCCCCGCGCCGGGCTATCCCGCTTGTCCCGATCACAGCCTCAAGCCGATCCTGTTCGAACTGCTCGATGCCGAGGCGAATACCGGCATCAGCCTGACCGAGAACTTCGCCATGTATCCCACCGCCGCGGTCAGCGGGTTCTATTTCGGCCATCCCGAAGCGCAATATTTCGGCGTGGCCCGCGTCGGGCGCGACCAGCTGGAAGACTATGCCGCCCGCCGCAATGTGGATATCGCCACGGCGGAACGCTGGTTGCGGCCAAACCTGGATTGACCGCGCTGCGGTAATATCGCAGTGCAGCACAGGTCGGCGGCAGGAGCGATTCTGCGGCAGGCGCGCACGGGAGAGCCCGGATGGCGACGTCCATCCGGCGCCGAAGGAGCAACCGCCCCGGAAACTCTCAGGCTAAACGGACCGTGCGCTCCATCGGCACTCTGGAAAGCGCCGCGCGCCTGCGCGTGGCCACCGAAGGGGTAAGCGCACCGATATGTGCGCCAGTCTCTCAGGTTTCCCGACAGAGGGGGCATGGTTTTCGGCGCACCGCGAGGGCGCGCCCCATGCTTGTGAGAGACGGGACTTGAGCGACGACACCGAAGACATGATCGCCGAAACCGAAACGCTGCCGCTCGATGCGTGGCATCGCCGCAAGGGCGCGCGGATGGTGCCCTTTGCGGGCTACCATATGCCGATCCAGTACGAAGGCATCGTTATCGAACACGGCTGGACCCGCAGCCAGGCGGGCCTGTTCGACGTCAGCCATATGGGCCAGCTGATGGTCACCGGCGACAAGGCCGCCGCGGAACTCGAAAAACTGCTCCCCGGGGCGATCGCATCGCTCAAGCCTGGCAAGGTGCGCTATTCGCTGCTGATCGGCGAGAACGGCGGCATCCTCGACGACCTCATGGTCACCAATGCGACGCCGTGGATCGAAGGCGACGAGGAAGCGGGCACCGAGGGACGCTGGGGCGAACCGGCCTATTACCTCGTGGTCAATGGCGCGATGAAATGGGACGACATCGCCCATCTGCGCGAACATCTCGATGACGATGTCACGCTCACCCATATGGACGAGCACGCGCTGATCGCGCTGCAGGGGCCCAATGCCGCGACCGCGCTCAACCGCGTGATGCGCAATGTCATCGACGACATGGTCTTCATGGAAAGCGTGGTCCACGACTTCGGCGAATGGCCGCTGCGGATCACGCGTTCGGGCTATACCGGTGAGGACGGGTTCGAAATCTCGGTCCCCGCCGAATTCGCCGAAAGCCTCGCCGATCGCCTGTGCGCCGAAATCGAAGTGCGCCCGATCGGTCTGGGCGCACGCGACAGCCTGCGGCTCGAGGCGGG
>JGI24005J15628_10000091_pt1 | contig 67365 bp, 61 predicted proteins | sample LinPmetageLP40_FD_15628 | JGI IMG/M metagenome (IMG submission 15628)
AAAGCCAACCATAACTGCAGCTGCGATCATGATAAGTCCCATTTTGTTCTCCTAATAACTAAAGTTAGTTGAAATAATTAGTGATTCTCGTGTGCCATACCTAGGTATACAACGGTTAACACCATAAAAATAAACGCTTGCAATGTAATAATTAAAATATGGAAAATTGCCCAACCAAGCTGCAATACTCCGCCAAAAGCGCCTAATACCAAACTGCCACTCATATACATAATGGCAATTAAAATAAAAATCATCTCCCCTGCATACATGTTTCCGAAAAGCCTTAACCCCAATGAAAAGGGTTTAGCTAACAAGCCAACTAATTCGAGGGCGAGATTAATTGGTATAAAAATGGCCTGAATGACGGGATTTTTTGCCGCGAAAGGCTGTAGTGTCAGCTCACCCATAAAACCGGTGATACCCTTTATTTTTAAGCTATAGTAAAGAATCATACTAAATACTGCTAAAGCCATACCTAGTGTTATGTTTGGATCGGTCGATGGAACTATTTTCTGAAAAGGAACGCCACTCATCTCAAATAGATGTGGAATGAAGTCAACGGGTATTAAATCCATGAGATTCATCAAAAAAACCCATACAAAAATAGTTAGAGCTATAGGCGCTATCCAAAGATTGTGTCCATGGAAACTGTCTTTAACTGTGCCATCCACAAACTCAACCATCATTTCAATAAAATTTTGGAAGCCAACTGGAACGCCACTTGTTGCTCGGGTTGCAGCAAACCTAAATATAAAAGCGAAAATTAAACCAAGCCCTATAGACCAACCCAAGCTGTCTACATTAACAGACATAAAGCCCATCTCTGCCGCTTCTTGACCACTGTGGGCAAAATCCCACCCACTTTCTGTTTGACCAAAAGTTAAGTTGGTCAAATGGTGTTGGATATAGCTTGTTGATGTAAGTTCTGTATCGCCTGCCATCGTTATCTCGTAAACCAGCTAAATTAATTTATATATTTATTCACTGCCTTAGCAGCACAAAACCATTGAATAATTATCATCAGACAGTAAGCGAGGAATAAAACTCGCACATCTAGTGCATCGAGAAAGTAAAAAGATAACCCAAACAAAAATGCGGTTATTAATAATTTCCCAGATGCTCCTTTTTGTATAGCCCGTACTATTTTTGGAGCTTGTTGTGCTCCTGTGTATCGAAAAGCTAATGAAGAAAAATAGGCTTGTGGCACTATTTGTATTATCCCGCCAATCAATACTGAAAAAGAAATTGTCATATCAAGTGGCGCCAATATTACAATCGCAACAAGCAAAATCAACATTTGAGTTTTTGCTATTTGCTTTACTGGTGGTGCCTTAATTGTTGTCTTCATGCATAACCAGTATTTTCTTTGTCGATACTTTACTTTTCAAAGCGCCCGCAATTATAGGTAGTACGAGCAACAGATTCAAGATATCTTTGATGTATTATTACCAAATTAAGTGTAAATTTTTTATCCAATGATCGTTTTATGAACAAATATAAGGATTTGAACGCAACTATCTTATATGTTCTAGGATGCCATCTAGCTCTTCTAGGCTGTTATATTTTAGTATAAGGCGACCTTTCCCGTTAACATTGTGTTGAAGAACTACCGCGGCCCCTAAAGTATTTGAAAGCCGATCTTCAAGACTTTTGACATCAGGGCTTGGTTGTTTTTTAACGTTGCCTGTTTTTTTGTCTTGAAGCAAAAACCTAACATACGCTTCGGTTTGCCTTACACTCATGTTTTTTGAAACGGCAGTTCTGGCTGCATTTAATTGCATATTTCCACCAAGGGCTAACAAAGCTCTTGCGTGGCCCATCTCCAGATCGCCATGCTCTAGAAGTTTTTGGACCTCTTTTTCTAGAGACATGAGGCGAATTAGATTGGTTACAGTACTTCGAGATTTGCTAACTGCGTCGGAAACTTCTTGGTGAGTTAAGTTAAATTCTTCTTTTAGTCGGGTTAATGCTTGAGCCTCCTCAATGGCATTGAGGTCTTCGCGCTGTATATTCTCAATTAAAGACATTGCCAAAGCTGCGTTATCAGAAACATTTTTTTCAAGCGCTGGAACCACATCCAGGCCAGCTAATTGTGCGGCGCGCCATCTTCTTTCCCCGGCAATTATTTCATATTTTTGGTAATCAGTTTTTCTAACGACAATGGGCTGCATAACACCATGCAATTTTATTGATCCAGCAAGCTCATCGAGGGCCTCCGGTGACATGTCTCGTCGCGGTTGATATTCTCCTCTGGTAAGGAATTCCACTGGCAAGCTCATTAATGCCCCTTCGTTGGCCTGAGTGAGGTTCGGGTTTACATTGAGATCGCCGTCTGGTCCCGCAGCTAATAAAGCATCGAGGCCCCTCCCTAATCCTTTTCTTTTTCCCATATCTCGACCTATTTTTTTAGTTAATAAGATCTCGTTCTCGTCTGAGTATTTCACCAGCTAATCCAAGATATGCTAGCGCCCCTTTAGACTTTTTGTCATAAGCGAGGCCAGGTAGACCGTGGCTTGGTGCCTCAGCAAGGCGGACATTACGAGGTATTGCAATTTGATACATTATCCTTCCAAAATGTTTTGTTAGTTGGGCTGTTACTTCATTGGAGAGGGTGTTTCTTGGATCGAACATTGTCCTAACTATTCCTTCCAGTTTTAGTTTGGGATTAAACCGTTGGCTAATTTTACTTATGGTCCCAATTAAATCGGATAATCCTTCGAGTGCGAAATATTCACATTGCATTGGAACAATTACACCATCACAAGAAACTAAAGAGTTAATTGTCAGCATACTCAGTGAGGGAGGACAATCAATTATTATGAAGTCATAATCGTCTTTTACATGTATCAGCGCGTGTCTTAATCGACTTTCTTTGTTTTTAAGCTCTAATAACTCCACCTCAGCTGCTGTAAGGTCGCCATTTGACGGCAACAAATCATAACCTCCTGCCTGACTCGTCTGAATTCCATCGGATATATCGACCTCTCCTGCCAATACATCGAGCACAGAAATTTTAAGGCTCAATTTATCCACACCACTACCCATGGTAGCGTTTCCTTGGGGATCCATATCAACCAAAAGCACACGCTTTTTATAACTAACCAGAGAAGCGGCTAAATTTATACTGGTTGTAGTTTTCCCTACTCCGCCTTTTTGATTAGCAACAGTGAATATTTTAGCCACAAAACTTCCTCAAGGATTTTAATTTAAAGATTCTATTTCGATAAGGTGTCGGTTGATTTCTATGCCCGGCACTAATAATTTATGTGAACTAATGACCTTATAATGTTTTGTTAATATACTCAACTCTTGTTGCGGGAGATGGCCTTTCATTGCATAAAATTTACCCCCGTCCTTTAGAAGGTGTTTAGTTTTTTTTATCATGTCAGAAAGAGAGCAGAGAGCCCTGCTGGTGATAGCATCAAACAAGGCTTTTGGTTTGTAGTCTTCAAGTCGACATTGTATTTCTGTCAAATTTTTGAGGCCTAGCTGATTTTTCACTTGAAAAATAAATCTTATTTTTTTTCCGTTTGAATCCAGTAGTGTGAAGTGACGATCAGGATAAAGTATTGCTAAAGGAATTCCAGGTAAACCTGCACCAGTCCCTGCATCTAAAAAAAATTTTCCTCTAATGAATGGAGCTATACTAAGGCTATCTAGAATATGAACTGCCATCATTTTATTTTTNTCACGGACAGAAGTTAANTTATACGCGCTGTTCCATTTATCCAATGTTTCTATATAAGAAAGCAACTGTGAAATTTGTAAGGGTGTAATTTTTAAGCCCAATTGATCAGCGCCCTCTTCGAGCATCTGTTGGAGTGGTTTTATCATTTCTTAAGCAGTCTTTTTTTCTGAGTGTTTTTTTAAGTAAACAAGCAATATAGAAATTGCTGCTGGTGTAATTCCTGGGATACGTGAGGCTTGCGCTAAAGTCTCTGGCTTAATATCAAATAATTTTTGTTTCACTTCGTTTGAAAGGCCTTGGATTTGGTTAAACTTGAGACTTGTTGGTATTTTCGTGTCTTCCTGCCTGTGAAGTTTTGCAATTTCTTGTTTTTGCCTATCAATATATCCAGAATATTTAGCTTGGATTTCTATTTGCTCAGCAACATCTTGTGGGGCGCTTAATGGNTCATCTNGTTTGACTAAATCGTGATACTTTAATTCAGGCCTTTTNAATAAATCTAACATATTGTATTCGTGGGACANGGGAGTCTCAAATTTGCTATTTATCTCATTAGCTATCAATGAATTAACTTGAATCCAGTTACTCTTAAGTCGCTGTTGTTCTGATTCTATGGCCTCTTTTTTTTCACAAAAAGCCCTCCATCTTTCCTCTCCAATCAAACCAACACCTCTACCTTTTTCTGTTAAACGCAGATCAGCGTTGTCCTGTCTTAACAATAAACGATACTCTGCTCTACTGGTAAACATTCTGTAGGGCTCCACCGTTCCCATGGTAATCAAATCGTCTACCAAAACACCCATGTAACCCTCATCACGACCAACCAACAAGGGGGCCTTGTCTTCCGAGAACAAGGCTGCGTTAGTCCCCGCCAATAAACCCTGTGCGCCAGCCTCTTCGTAACCGGTGGTTCCGTTTATTTGCCCCGCAAGAAACAAGCCACCGATATGCTTGGTTTCTAGAGAGCGCCTTAAGTCTTGAGGGTTAAAAAAATCATACTCAATCGCATAGCCGGGTCTTGTGATGTGTGCCCCCTCGAAACCCTTGATTGATCTCACCAGCTCAACCTGAACATCAAAAGGAAGACTCGTAGATATGCCGTTGGGATAAATTTCGTTGGTTGTAAGACCCTCCGGTTCTATGAAAATTTGATGTGAGTCTTTGTCTGCAAAACGGACAACCTTGTCTTCTATAGAAGGACAATATCTTGGGCCAACCCCCTCTATAATTCCAGAATATATCGGTGATCTGTCAGTTCCCCGTTTTATAATCTCGTGTGTTTTTTTGTTTGTGTGGGTTATGTGGCAACAAACTTGTCTTGGGTGTTGGTTGGCGCTTCCTAAAAATGACATTATTGGTTCTGGCTTATCTCCCCATTGAGCCTCTAGCCCTGTAAAATCTATAGATCTGGCATCAAGTCTTGGTGGTGTTCCAGTTTTTAGGCGATCAATCCTAAAAGGTAGCTCTCGTAATCTTTTGGCGAGCTTTGTTGAGGGTGGGTCTCCAGCCCTTCCGCCCGATTGGCTTTCCAGGCCGATGTAAATTTCTCCACCCAAAAAAGTACCTGTAGTCAGTACGACCGTCTTTCCAAAAAAACTTAACCCCATTTCTGTTGTGACGCCCGAAACTCTATCACCATCAAGGATCAAATCATTAACCGCTTGTTGAAATATCATCAGGTTGGGTTGGTTTTCTAAGGCGCACCTTATTGCTGATTTATACAAAGCTCTGTCTGCTTGTGCTCTAGTTGCTCTTACTGCAGGCCCCTTCCTTTCGTTTAAAACTCTAAACTGAATGCCGCTTTGATCTGTTGCTTTGGCCATTATTCCACCCAGAGCATCAATCTCTCTAACTAGGTGGCTTTTTCCTATGCCGCCTATGGCTGGGTTACAAGACATCTGGCCAAGTGTTTCTATATTGTGAGTTAGTAGTAGTGTTTTTCTGCCCATACGAGCAGCGGCCAGACATGCTTCTGTTCCAGCATGACCGCCACCAATAACTATTACATCAAACTTTTCATTGTGTTTCATAAACGAAAATCTTTTAAATTGTTTTTTATATGGGGGTATTATAAAGCCATAAGCAGTAAGGACCAGTTTAATCTCCCTTGCTTGGAACTATATACATATATTTATATATATCTTATATATATATTATATATGTTGTTATTATTAAGGGGGCGATATTTTGTGCAAAACACAAATAAAAACATATTTATCATATGCTTATCTGACACTAAATCCTCTATATAAGCTGAATAAAAGGTGTATTATAACTCTGAGCAAACTGTGGACCAAACAGCCCGTTATTAACAGGACAGAAAAAACAGCCTTTATCCACAAAACAATCCACCACATATACATAAACTCCTATAGAGTTATTTGCACTTTATTCACAACGAAAAACCATTTATAGAATAGAAACATACCTATATATTTAAAACACCCAATTCTTTCGTTGATCTAAAGAAGCTTTTTCATTAAAATCCAACACCTTAATGTAATATACTAGTTACCTAACGGAAGACTGTTATGAAAAGAACATTTCAACCCAGCGTACTTAAACAAAAAAGAACCCATGGATTTCGTTCGCGAATGGCCACAAAAGCCGGCAGGGCAGTCATTAATCGTCGTCGAGCTAAGGGCCGCAAAAGCCTCGCATCTTAATCTATTGTTTAAAGCCCACACTCATTTTTTGAGTTATCGCGCTTTAAACAAACATATCGTTAACATTCAATATGTCCAATTATAATTTCGAGAAGAAAAAACGATTACTAAACGCACGATCGTTTCAGCGCGTTTTTGAGAAAACACAATTTAAAGTATCTAACTCATGTTTTTTATTGCTGGCCCACCAAAACAAACTTAAACACCCAAGACTTGGAATGATTGTTGCAAAAAAAAATATACGACTTTCTGTTGCTCGGAACAGAGTAAAAAGGGTAATAAGATCGTCTTTTCGTCTTGATCAACAAAATCTTTTTGCTTTAGATATAATATTTCTTGTTCGGAGAGGTATGGGTAAACTATCATTTAAAGATCAATCAAGGACAATCTCTCTGGGTTTGGATCAACTAAAAAATAAAATACAGAACACCTTATGATCAAAACTTTACTAAAAAAAATGTATATCTTTCCCATAAGGCTTTATAGGTTTCTATTGAGCCCATGGATGGGCAACAACTGTAGATATTATCCAAGCTGTTCTTCTTATGCAGAAGAGGCTATTGAAACACACGGGGTTTGTAAGGGAACATATCTTTTGTGTTGTCGCCTCATGAAATGCCACCCCTTTAGATCTGGCGGCTATGATCCTGTACCTCAGTTAGACAAAAAAAATAGGAAACAATAAATATGGATTGGCAACGTTCTTTTCTTATTGGTGGTATGTTGGTTGTTCTGTATATGCTATTTCTTGAGTGGGATGGCTTCCAGTCCAAAAGAAACCCTATTTTGGTAGACCAATCAAACCAACTGGTAGTCCCCGAAATTTCGGCAACCAACGTAACACAAGCTGAAGAGCTGGTGGAGGATATTCCTATGGATTCTCCACGGGCAGATACATTAGTCACAAAAAAAACACCAACCGATGATGTTGATACTAATAAACGATTAGTTGTTGTTACTACAGATGTCCTCAGAGTTCATATCGACACCCATGGAGGTGATATTGTCAGAGTTGAGCTTCTGGAGCACCTACAAAATATCACAGACAAGGATACACCGTTTATTTTATTAAATAGAGCAAAAGGATCAACTTTTCTAGCTCAAAGCGGCCTGATAGGTGTCAACGGAACAGATACAAAAAAAGGAAGACCAACATTCAAAACAAGCGCCAGCGAATATCAGCTATCCGAAAGCCAGGACAAACTTGCAGTTCGCTTAATTCTTGAACAAGAGGGGGTTCAGATTGTTAAGCAGTTTACGTTTAAAAGAAAAGACTACTTAATCAATCTCGAATATCAAATTGATAATCAAAGCACTTCTCCTTGGGAGGCTGGACTTTACGGTCAGATAAAAAGAGATAGTCATAACCCAACCAATGTAACAGCTATGGGAATGCAACCCTTCCTTGGCGCAGCGTTAACCACTAATGAAAAAAACTATCAAAAACTAGATTTTGCTAAAATTAGCAATGAAACCTTCAAAGATACTGTTACAGGTGGCTGGGTGGCAATGGTTCAACATTATTTTGTAAGCGCTTGGGTGCCTGACCAAAAGATTCGAAATAACTTTAATATAAGAAAAATTAGCAACCAAGATTTTTACATCATGGGCTTTACGTCGCCCCAGGTTAAACTGAGCCCTGGAGAGAAAACCGAACTCACAGCAGGTTTTTATACCGGCCCTAAGGATCAATACCGTCTCGAAGAAATTTCGCCATATCTCGATTTAACCATCGATTATGGATGGTTGTGGATGATTGCAAAGCCACTCTTTTGGGTTCTGTATCAATTGCACCAGGTTTTTGGAAACTGGGGCTGGTCTATAATCATGTTAACGCTTTTGATAAAAGCAGCTTTTTTTCAACTATCAGCGAAAAGTTACACCTCCATGGCAAATATGCGCAAACTACAACCGGAAATGCTTCGTCTGAAAGAACTTTATGGAGATGATAGACAAAAAATGTCACAAGAGACTATGAACTTGTACAAGAGAGAAAAGGTAAACCCAATGGGTGGTTGTTTGCCTATACTGGTACAAATGCCAGTTTTTATAGCACTATATTGGGTGTTGATGGAAAGCGTTGAGCTAAGGCACGCACCTTGGGTTCTTTGGATTAATGACCTTTCTGTCAAAGATCCGTTTTTCGTTCTCCCTTTAATTATGGGAGCAAGTATGTTTATACAAATGCAACTTAATCCGACACCTCCAGATCCAATTCAAGCCAAAGTAATGAAAATCATGCCCATAGCATTTACTTTCTTCTTCTTATTTTTTCCTGCAGGGCTAGTGCTTTATTGGACAATAAACAATTGTCTTTCGATTCTCCAACAGTGGGTTATTACTCGCAAAATAGAGAACGCCTAAAACCAAAAAGACATTTACAGCAAGAAAATATATTATTTATGCGGACACTTGAGATTATGAATGAGTGTAAATACTGATACTGACAATATATCTGCCATCGCGACTCCGCCTGGAAGGGGCGGGGTTTCAATATTGCGTATTTCTGGCTCGAACCTTTCACTTTTTTTATCAAAATTTATATCTAAAAAACTTAAACCAAGGTCTGCGGTATATACAACCTTCTTGGACGAAGAAAAAATAACTATAGATAAAGGTATAGCTATTTATTTTCCTGCTCCACACTCATTTACTGGAGAGGAGGTTTTGGAGCTGCATGGCCACGGCGGCCCGGCTGTAATGGATCTGTTGTTAAAGCGTAGCCTTCAGTTAGGTGCTCGCTTAGCTCGTGCAGGGGAGTTTTCTGAACGTGCGTTTCTCAATAATAAAATAGATTTAACGCAAGCCGAGGCTATTTCCGACTTGATATGTGCATCTTCAGAGCAGGCTGCAAGATGTGCTGTAAGATCATTGCAAGGAGAATTTTCCAAGCAAATCGGTATCTTACTGGAAGGTCTTATAGGTCTGCGAGTTTATGTTGAGGCTGCAATAGATTTCCCAGAAGAAGAAATTAATTTTCTAGCCGATCCAAATATAGCTGTCGATCTTGAATCTTTGCTTAGTTTGCTCAAAGAAATTAAGGAGAAAGCCTACCAGGGCTCATTAATTTCAGAGGGTATGTCAGTAGTAATAGCCGGGAAACCCAATGCAGGCAAGTCAAGCCTTTTAAATGCTCTCTCAAGAAAAGACAGTGCAATTGTCTCAGATGTAGCCGGTACCACAAGAGACGTACTTAGAGAACACATCCACCTCGATGGTATGCCTCTGCATATCATCGATACTGCGGGGCTTCATGAAACAAAAAGCCCCATAGAACAAGAGGGGATTAAGAGAGCCTGGGACGAGATTGATCAAGCTGATAGAGTTTTATATGTAATAGATTCCAGCTCGCAGTACTCTTTGAATATAAAAGAGAATTGGCCAGAGTACTTTAGTCGCTATCCTACGAGAAATAACGTTACGTATGTACTAAGTAAATCCGATATATCCGCCCTACCTTCGGGCATGAAGCTGGATAAACACACGATAATTACTCTTTCTGCAAAATATCATGACGGCATAGGGTCACTTAGCGACCATCTAAAAAGTTGTATGGGTTATACAGGAACTAATGAAGGCTCTTTTTTAGCGCGACGTCGACATATTGAAGCGTTAAGAAACACAGAAAACTACTTAATATCAGGAAAAGAACAACTGTTAGAATCAGCAGCGGGTGAGCTGCTGGCTGAAGACTTGCGTCATGCACAGAAATGTTTATCGTCTATAACNGGTACCTTTAGTAGCGATGATTTGTTAGGAGAAATATTTGGAAGTTTCTGCATTGGAAAGTGACNATAAAATGATTTTAAGTCATAAATTTATTCTATGAGTTTTGGTCAATAAAGACTTTTAGTATTTATGANTAATCCCCAATTAATCCACAAATAATAGTCAAATTATCAACATCTTATCCACAGCTTACACTCATAAAGACCAATATTNTGAGGAAATAAGCTGTCTATAAATACAGTTTACCACATTTTATAAGTTGTTGTTTTAAAACGCTATTATTTGTTTTAAGTCTTTTAATTTTTTTAATAAAAGTTGTGGATAACTCTACTATTTGTGGCTAGACTAGAACCTGAAAAATGATTAATTTTTTTATACTCAGTCTTCATTTTAATTGTTCTTAAGGGGTAATAAAGCTTGGCCCAAATCGTCTGGAAAAAATGTTTGTGTCTGCTCGAAGAAGAGCTACCAAAACAACAGTATAAAACCTGGATAAAGCCCCTTAAGCTTGCCACAATCGACGAAATTTCGGCAAATACTGACGTACTATTGTTAGCACCAAACCGTTTCATAAGGGACTGGGTGCTAGATAAGTTTATTTCACGTATTACAGAAATACTCCAGCAACTAAGCGGTGAACGCTGTACCGTTAAAGTAGAGTCATCTTTGGGAATTGAGCTATCGAATCCCCCTGGGTCAGACGAGAAACCAGCAGCCCAACCACAAGTTATTACTAGTAAACCATTTCCTGCAACGACCTCTATAAAAATACCTTCAGAGCGAACAGGCGATACTAGAGAGGGGAGCCTAAATCACAAAAGCTACCTTAATTCGAATTTTACATTTGATTCTTTCGTTGAAGGAAAATCTAATCAACTAGCTTTAGCTGCAGCACGACAGATATCAGAAAATCCAGGCGGTTCCTATAACCCTTTATTTATTTATGGTGCAGTAGGTTTAGGTAAAACACACTTAATGCATGCGGTTGGCAATGAATTACGACGACAAAAACCAAATGCTAAAATTATATATTTGCATTCTGAGCGGTTTGTTGCGGATATGGTTAAAGCATTGCAACTGAATGCCATTAATGATTTTAAAAGATTTTATCGATCTGTAGATGCTCTGCTGATCGATGATATGCAATTCTTTGCTGGTAAAGAGCGCTCACAGGAAGAGTTTTTTCATACTTTTAACGCTCTGCTGGAGGGTGGCAAACAAATGATATTAACTTGTGACCGTTATCCAAAAGAGATTGATGGTTTAGAGGAGCGCCTAAAATCTCGTTTTGGATGGGGGCTTACTGTTGCGGTGGAACCACCAGAATTAGAGACTAGAGCTGCAATTTTGATAAAAAAAGCCACACAAGCGCGCGTCAATTTACCAACAGAAGAAGCTTTCTTTATTGCACAAAGAATTCGATCTAATGTCCGAGAGCTCGAGGGTGCGCTAAAAAGGGTGATAGCAAGCGCTCACTTCACAGGTAGTCCAATTAATGTTGATCTGATACGTGAGTCTTTAAAAGATCTACTTGCCATACAGGACAGACTGGTAACCATTGATAACATACAAAGAGTAGTCTCTGAATATTATAAGTTAAAAATGTCTGAGCTTTTATCCAAAAGACGCAGCAGGTCAATAGCAAGACCCAGGCAAGTAGCAATGGCCCTTGCTAAAACATTGACCAATCATAGTTTGCCTGAAATCGGAGAAGCTTTCGGAGGTCGTGATCATACTACTGTATTGCACGCATGTAGAAAAATTAAAGAACTCGAAGAAGAAAGCCTAGATATGCAGGATGACATGAAACATTTATTACGAGCCTTGACTACATAAAAGATTCCACCGTTAAGGCGGAAATATCAAACTTTAAATTGGATTATTAGTGAATGAAATTCAAAATTTCCCGTGATGATTTACTTCAGCCTCTTCAGCTAGTTGTTGGTGTTGTTGAAAGAAGGCAGACACTACCAATACTATCTAATGTTTTAATAGCATTAAAGGATAACTGTCTGTCTATGACAGGAACAGACCTTGAAGTTGAAATTGTTGGTCATGTAATGCTCAAAGATCCAGAGGTTGACGGAGAAATAACCGTACCCGCACGTAAATTAATGGATATATGCCGGTCCTTGCCAGAATCAACAGATATAACATTTAATGAAAAAGATGGTAAAGTTCAGATCATAAGCGGTCGAAGCAGGTTCACACTTTCTTCACTTCCTGCTAATGAATTTCCAAGTATAGATGAAGGAAATTCTGGTAAATCCTTCAAAATCAGTAATATAGAGATAAATAACCTAATTAGCCGCACATCTTTTGCGATGGCCCAGCAAGATGTACGTTACTATTTGAATGGTATGTTGTTAGAGTTGGATGAAAACAGGGTTAGAACAGTAGCCACAGATGGACATAGATTAGCTATGATGGATTCTGGAAAAATAGAACTTAATGGCGAAAAAACCCAAGCGATAATACCAAGAAAGGCTGTTATTGAGCTTTCTAGATTGCTACCTGACAACGGGAGCGCTTCAATAACACTAAGCGACAATCACATGAAGGTGATTACTGACGGTTTTCGCTTTACTTCTAAACTAGTCGACGGCGCTTATCCCGATTATGACCAGGTTATTCCAAAAGATGGCGATAAACAGATGGTAGGCTCACGAACCGATTTACAAAGTGGCTTCAGTCGAGCAGCTATCTTATCTAATGAAAAATATCGAGGCGTTAAGTTAATAGTTCAAAAAGGGCTTTTGACACTCCTGGCTACAAATCAGCAAGAAGAAGCTAGAGAAGAGGTAACCGTCAAATATGATCATGATGACCTTGAGCTCGGGTTTAATGTTAGCTATATAATTGATATTCTTAACATTTTGACTTCTGATGATGCACGTTTTACTTTCTCCGATGCTGGCAGTAGTGTGTTAATCGAAGATCCATCGAGTCCAAATTCTATATATGTTGTTATGCCAATGCGCCTATAACCTGAAATATGTACCTAAAAAAAATTGGTATACACGGCCTAAGAAATCTAACCAGCAATGAAGTATCTTTGTCCCCAACTTCTAATTTCTTTTTTGGTGAAAATGGTAGTGGTAAAACAAGCTTTCTCGAAGGGGTACACGTACTTGGCCGCGGCAGATCGTTCAGATCACGTACATTAGATCCTGTAATTAATGAAGCAGAAGACTCATGTACAGTGTTTGGGCTAATTGATAAAAATAATATATCTATATCTTTAGGTGTCACAAGAACACGCAATAATGATTTTAAATTTAAAATGAACGGCCAGAAGGTTAACAACTCCTCATCTTTAGCAGACACAATGCCTCTTTTGCTCATCAATTCTGATTCATTTAGACTTTTAGAGGGAGGCCCCCAATTTAGACGACAATATTTAGATTGGGGATTGTTCCACGTGGAACATTCTTACAGAGGGGCATTAAAAAACTTCAAACGAGTCCTTAAGCAGCGGAATTCATTGTTACGGTGTGATAGAATAAATTTTGAATCACTTAAAGCATGGAATGTAGAATTTGTGGGTCTTGCAGAGGAAATTGATAAACATCGTAAGTTGTATCTCGCAGGTTTGATTGAAAAAATAAATTGGGTTTTAAGTGAGATTACAGATTTGGGCAGCTTTGATTTCAAATATTATTCAGGTTGGGATACGGATAAAAAATTATCAGATATACTAGAAGCAGATCAACAAAGGGATATACACATGAGAGCTACTACTCATGGGCCTCAAAGGTCTGATTTACGAATTAGCGTTGATAAAAGACCGGCAAATGAGACGCTGTCTAGGGGCCAATCGAAGATTTTGGTTGCTGCAATGCAAATAGCCCAAGGTTATTTGTACCATGAAAAAACAGAAGAGCAGTGCCTGTATTTGATCGACGATTTACCTTCTGAGTTAGATTTGTTCCATCGAAAAAAAGTAGGTAAATTGTTATGGGACCTGGGTGCACAAACTTTTGTAACTGGTGTACTTAAAGAGGACCTTTTAAATAGTTGGCCAAAAGAAGATCTTAATATGAAAATGTTCCACGTGGAACATGGAAAGATTATTCAATAATCAAAGAAAAAATATTCTTATCTAGGATTTACATATGAGTGAAGAACAGATATATGATTCAGACAGTATCAAGGTTCTAAAAGGTCTGGATGCTGTTAGAAAGCGCCCAGGAATGTATATTGGAGACACAGATGATGGTACTGGCCTTCATCATATGGTCTTTGAGATAGTGGACAACTCTATAGATGAAGCTCTCGAAGGTCACTGCTCAGAAATAGTTGTTACAATTCATCAAGATGAATCTGTAACGGTTTCAGATAATGGTCGCGGTATACCTACTGAGATACACGAAGAGGGTGTTTCGGGCGCCGAAGTAATTATGACAGTTCTTCATGCTGGCGGTAAGTTTGACGAGGATAGTTATAAAATATCAGGAGGCTTACATGGTGTAGGTGTTTCAGTAGTTAATGCGTTATCACGACATGTGAAACTAACCATTAAGCGTGGAGGAGAAATATATGAACAAACCTACAAGCACGGAATTCCTGATTCACCATTAACAGTCATCGGAAAAACAAAAGAAACAGGCACTGCAATACACTTCGTGCCCTCTACGGAAACCTTTACTAACATTGAGTTCCATTATGAGATTTTAGTCAAAAGGCTAAGAGAGCTTTCATTTCTAAACTCCGGCGTAAGGATTCTACTCAAAGACGAAAGAACAGCTAAAGATGATGTGTTTGAGTATGAAGGAGGACTAAGAGCATTTGTTGATTACTTAAATACCAATAAGCTTACTATTAATAAAGCAGTACATTTCTCTAAATTTCGTGATGACGGCGTTGGGGTAGAAATCGCATTACAGTGGAATGATTCTTACCAAGAAAATATACTATGTTATACCAACAATATCCCCCAAAGAGACGGTGGAACTCATCTAGCTGGGTTTAGATCTGCACTTACCAGAAGTTTAAACACTTATATTGAAAAAGAAGGTATTGGTAAGAATAATAAAGTAAGCACCTCAGGAGATGATGCCAGAGAAGGTTTAACAGCTATTGTTTCGGTAAAAGTTCCTGATCCAAAATTTTCATCGCAAACAAAAGAAAAATTGGTTAGCTCCGAAGTAAAATCGGCTGTTGAGCAAGAAATGGGAACACACTTTACAGATTATTTGCTTGAAAACCCACAAGAGGCTAAAAGCATAGTCACTAAGATGGTAGAGGCAGCAAGAGCTCGTGAGGCAGCCAGAAAAGCAAGAGATATGACTCGTCGCAAGGGAGCCTTAGATATTGCAGGCTTACCCGGTAAATTGTCAGACTGTCAAGAGAAGGATCCAGCATTATCAGAGCTTTATTTGGTTGAGGGTGACTCAGCTGGCGGTTCGGCAAAGCAAGGAAGAGACCGAAGAACCCAAGCAATACTCCCATTGAAAGGGAAAATATTAAATGTAGAGAAAGCAAGATTCGATAAAATGTTATCCAGTGCAGANGTAGGAACACTAATAACAGCTTTAGGTTGTGGAATAGGTTCGGCAGAATTTAACCCAGACAAGCTACGCTACCATACTATTTTGATAATGACGGATGCTGATGTTGATGGATCTCATATACGGACATTGCTTTTAACTTTTTTCTTTAGACAGATGCGTGAACTAGTTGAGAGAGGCAATATTTTTATTGCACAGCCACCACTTTATAAGATAAGCAAAGGAAAGCAGGAGCAATATCTTAAAGATGACCAAGAGCTTACTAGTTTCTTGACGCAATCAGCATTAGAGGGAACGAGCCTGCATGTCAATACTGATGCCCCTGGCATTAGTGGTGCACCTCTTGAAGAGCTAGTATCTGAACATCGACGTGGTATGGCTATCATAGAAGGCTTGTCGCGAGCCCACCCAATAGAAATACTAAAAGCATTAATCTTTATACCCAAAATAGATCCGTCAAAAATGAACGATGAATCTGTTATAAAAGAACTGGCTAAATTGCTCTCAGAAGCTATGGAAAAAGAGAAGGTCTCTGGTAGCAAAAGCTACTCTATATCATCCCGTAGAGAAGAAGATCAGTACTTTTCACTAGAAGCGCTAGTAACGTCACATGGTGTTCCGACTACTTACTATTTTACGCATGAATTCTTTGCATCAACAGAGTACGACACCATTGCATCTCTGGGTTCTAAATTATCAGGTTTGCTAGAAGAAGGCGCGCATATCATCTCTGGCGAAACAAAAAAACCAATACAGAGCTTTAGTGATGGCATAGACTGGTTAATGGCCGAATCAAAGCGAGGATATAATATACAAAGATATAAGGGCTTGGGAGAAATGAATCCTGTTCAGTTATGGGATACAACTATGAATCCAGAAGCTAGAAGAATGCTTAAGGTGACAGTTGAAGATGCAATTGCTGCTGACCTAATGTTTACAACCTTGATGGGAGACTTAGTTGAACCTAGACGTGATTTTATTGAAAAGAATGCTTTAACTGTCACCAATCTAGACTTTTAGTTCTTTTTGGGCAGTTTCGATTATATTTTTTACGTATTCAGTCAAATGTCGGCTGTCCATGTTTTTTGTATCAACAGCATCAGCAATAACAACATGAATTGTTCCAGACCATTTTAAAAAACCATGCTTTGGCCAACAATGTCCGGCATTATGCGATATGGGAAGTATAGGAACATTTGCAGCAATAGCTAGAGCAGCGCCACTTCTGCCATATCGGCCTATTTTTCCTGGTTTGACTCTTGTTCCTTCAGGGTATATGAGGACATTTTGACCATTTGATAGCCTCTCTTTTCCCTGAGATAAAATTTGTTTCAAAGCTTCTTTAGGGTTACCTCTGTCAATAGCAATAGGACGCATAAAGTAAAGGGCCCACCCAAAAAAAGGAATCCAAAAAAGCTCTTTTTTCAAAATAGTGCTCGCTGGTCTAAACAGCCGCTGAAGATAAAAGGTTTCCCATCCTGACTGGTGTTTACTGAGTATAACGCAAGGTGTATTTGGTATGTTCTCTAAGCCTTCAACTACCAGTTTTATACCACAACTCAAATGAAGCCAATTAATGATAATTACATTAGCAAAAGTTGCTATATTTTGTCGTAATTTGAGAGGAAGAATAGTCCCAAACGTGCAGGTAAATGTTCCGAAAATGGTTATAACTATGCCGTATAATACATAAAATAGGGTTGAACGCACAAAAGTAATAAATATTTTCATAATTATATATGGTGATTATCTAAATATCGCATAAGTAGTCTGCCACACAGGCTAAATCATTAAAAATTCTTGTCTCTTTTAAAATTAGGCTTTGCTCCTTCTTTAGAAGTATTTCAGTATTTACTCCCTTGCCTGTTCGTACCAAAATCGGTGAACACTTATGTTTAAGACCAGCCTGCAGATCACGAAGACTATCTCCAACTATATGTACGCCTGTAAGATCTGTATTGAATTCTTTAGCTATCTGATCTAAAAGTCCAGATGCTGGTTTTCTGCATTTACACTCATCTTCGGGCGTATGAGGACAAAAAAATATTCCACTAAGGGTGACATTAGAACTTATCAATAAACTTTTTAACTTGAAATGCATTGCTTCAAGAGCATCGTAACCAAAAAAACCACGCCCAATACCGGACTGATTGGTGGCGATAACTATTTTGTAGCCAGAACGAAATAATCTAACGATAGCATCAATGCTTCCAGGTATTGGCTCCCACTCTTCTGCTGTTTTTATATAGGTATCTGAGTCTTGGTTTATTACCCCATCCCGATCAAGAATAATTAGTTTGACCATAAGATAAGCTTACCTTTATAAATCATTTGAAACCCTTTTATTTCGCTGGAACTAATAATGAAATATCAGCTACTTGGAGAAATAAGGCTCTTAATTTATGCAACAGTACAAGACGATTAATACGAGTCTCATCGTCCTTAGTCATAACCATAACATCATCGAAAAAATTATCTATAGGTACGGCCAAGCCAGACAACAGCTTTAATACTGACGTATAAGACTGTTCATCGAGTAATGGCTGTATTTTTTTTTCGAGATTTTCAATTGATGTAGCTAATGCTATTTCCGAGGGCTCGTTTAAAACGCTTTTATTGATTTTTATCGGCATATTCTGTAACGGATTTTTAGTAAGTATATTGGACACTCTTTTGTTGGCAGCAGCTAGCATTGTTGCTTCAGGGAAGCTAGTGAATGCATGGACTGCATGTACGCGCCGATGTATATCAACAGGATTATTTAGCTCTCTTGCAGCAACAGATAAAAAGACTTCAGTCGGTATACCTTCTTCTTCATACCTTGATCTAAAACGTTCTATAACGTAAGTGAGTACTTGCATACAAATTTGATCAGTATTAGTTTTTAACTGTCGATGTCCTGTCGCTGCTTTCTTTAAAGCCTCATAAAGATTTAAATTTATATTATGTTCTATAACTATTTTCAATAGCCCTAGGCTAGAACGGCGAAGCGCGAAAGGGTCTTTTGACCCAGATGGGTGTTGCCCGATACCAAATATCCCAACCAATGTATCTAGACGATCAGAAATAGCTAAAGTTATACCTATAGTTGTTTTGGGTATCGAATCTCCAGAAAATTTAGGTAAGTAGTGTTCCTGTATCGCCTCAGCAACTTCATATTTTTCACCATCATTAGTTGCATAATACTTTCCCATGGTTCCCTGAAGGCTTTCAAACTCACCAACCATGTCTGTTACTAGATCTGACTTACACAAATGAGCTGCTCTGATTGATAAAGGTATATCGGCATTAACTATGGGCGCAATATATTCTGCGAGAACACTTAGACGGTCTGTTTTTTCGTATATAGTCCCGAGTTTTTCGTGAAAAACTATAGACTTTAGTGATTCCCTTTTCTTCTCAAGCGTTGTTTTTTTATCGGAGCTATAAAAAAAAGCAGCATCGGATAGCCTGGGTCGGATCACTCTTTCATTACCACTAATAATTAGGGAAGGATTTTTACTCTCAATGTTGGAAATTGTTATAAAAAATGGGAGAAGCTCGCCGTAAGAATTAGTCAAATGGAAATATTTTTGATGCTCTGCCATTGAGGAAATTAGAGCCTCGGTTGGGACTTTAAGAAATTCTTCTTCAAAACTGCCTAAAAGCGCTACAGGCCACTCGTTTAACGCCGTTACCTCATCTAGCAATGATTTATCAATAATAGCCGTTCCACAAGCCTCCTTTGCTTTTTTCTTTATAGCAGAGTTTATTAACTCCTTACGTTTAGAAAAACTAGCAATTACGAAGGCTTCACGGAGAGATGATTCATATTCGCTTGGATCGTTTATTACGATATGGTTCTTACTATGAAATCGATGACCATATGTTATATTACTAGCTTTAAGGCCCATGATTTCTGATTTGATAATTTTTCTACCAAATAAAATTAATACCCATTGTAAAGGTCGAACAAATTCAAAAGAATTTGAACCCCAGCGCATTTTTTTTGGGATTGGTAGTGTGGCTAAAGCCGTTTCTATCAGTTTTTCCGCTAGATCTTCTACTTTTAAGCCCGCTTTACTAGACTTACTGCACAATTTTTCTTTTCCTTGGTCATTTGCAATCATTTTAGATAATGACTCTATTGGAATATTATTTTTTTTTGCAAACGCTATGCCAGCTGCTGTTGGATCACCTGCTGTATTAAATGCAATTTTTGTAGGAGGCCCCCAAATAGTAATTTCTTTATTAGGCGCTTGTTTATCTAGATCCTTTAGTAAGACTGCTATTCTTCTTGGCGTGGCAAAAACTGTTGTTTTTTTGAAGGTAAGGTAATTTCTCTTGAACCCAAAAGCAATACGATCATGAAAGGCATTAGCAAGCCCCATTAGCGCTTTAGGTGGAAGCTCTTCTGTGCCTATTTCTACTAAAAAATCAGGCATTCTTTTCCCCTTCAACATACCTTGTTGCTCTATCTGCCATTTCTTTTGATGCCAATGGAAATCCAAGTGCGCTTCTAGAATCGAAGTATGCTCGTGCAACAGACTTAGCTAGAGTTCGAATCCTTAAAATATACCGTTGTCTCTCTGTGACAGATATTGCATGTCGTGCGTCAAGAAGGTTGAAGGCGTGAGAAGCCTTTATAACCATTTCGTAACCTGGTAATGGAAGTCCTTTATCCACGAGTCGCTGACAGTCAGATTCAAGTTTATTGAATGTTTCACGCATGAAATCAACGTCAGCTTCTTCATAGTTATATGCTGACATTTCAACCTCGTTTTGGTGAAATACGTCTCCATAGGTTACGTTGCCGTTGGGACCAGTAGTCCAAAGCAGATCATACACATCATCCACTCCTTGAAGATGCATGGCAAGACGTTCAAGTCCATAAGTTATCTCTCCAGCCACTGGAAAACATTCAAGACCACCCACTTGCTGAAAATATGTAAACTGTGTTACCTCCATGCCATTAAGCCAAACTTCCCAGCCAAGCCCCCATGCACCAAGTGAGGGGGACTCCCAGTTATCTTCAACAAAACGCACATCATGTATTGTTGTATCAATTCCTAGCATTTCGAGTGAGTCTAAATAAAGTTCCTGTATATTTGATGGCGAAGGTTTAAGTATCACTTGAAACTGATAATAATGCTGGAGACGATTTGGATTGTCACCATATCGACCGTCAGTTGGTCTTCGACACGGCTGGACATAAGCGGAATTCCAAACTTCTGGTCCGATAGCACGCAAAAAGGTAGCCGGGTGAAATGTACCTGCACCAACCTCCATATCGAGTGGCTGCAAAATAACACACCCATGATCAGACCAAAATTTTTGCAAGGATAAGATTAACTCTTGGAATGAAGAACAATCTTTCTTAATTTGTGGCACTGGAATTCCCTCTTAGAATATAATATTAATAATTATAAAGCTGCAGACAATGAATAGTAAGCACTTATAAAATCAGACATCAACATCTTGTCGTGGCTTTTTTATTTTTTATTTATATTTCAAATATTTTAGCAGGAAAACCCCTTATGATAGACAACAATATTGATAAATTTACGATTTATGGACATCAAGCATGTGGATTTTGTCGGCAATCACAGATAGCCCTCCAAGCTAATTCTATACAATTCGATTATATTGATATTAATAAAGAAAATATAAACATAGATGATTTATCTCAAAAAGTTGGGAAGCCTGTGAATACAGTCCCGCAAATTTTTTATAATGATCTATATTTAGGTGGCTACCAAGCACTGATGGAATATCTTAGAGATAGGGATATGATCAATTAGTTTTACCGATTGTTAGTTGCTCAAAGATGGTAGCCACGTAGCAATCGATGGCCAAATGGCTAGTTGAGCCATGAGTATTATCTGTATTGCTATAAAGGGCATCACTCCTCTGTAAATATCCTGTGTATGAACGCTATTCGGTGCTACACCCTTGAGATAAAATAATGCAAAACCAAATGGTGGCGTTAAAAAAGAAGTTTGTAAATTTATTGCAATCATAATACCAAGCCAAATGGGATCAAGACCCAAACTAAGCAGAGCTGGGGCCACTATTGGAACCACTACATAAGTTATCTCTATAAAATCGAGAATGAACCCAAGAAGGAATATTAGCAACATAACTAAAAATGTTGCTCCAAAAAGACCTCCAGGAATATTTTTTAAAAGATTCTCTACTAATTCGTCTCCACCAAAACCTCGAAAAACTAGAGAAAATATAGATGCACCAATTAATATTAGGAAAATCATAGAGGTGATTTCAGTAGTTTTTTCGGCCACTTTTTTTAATAGGTCACGTGAAAGCATATTTGCATTGTAAGTCAGCATTATCGCTCCAATTGCTCCTATGCCTGCCGCTTCAGTCGGGGTGGCTATACCGAATAAAATAGATCCTAGTACTGAAAAAATTAGTATTACGGGCGGCATTAAAGGCTTTAAGAGCTGAAAAAAACTACTTTTTATTTTGTGTTCAGTAATGTTTGGTGTAGATCGCGGCTCAAAATGTGCGACAACTAGTAAATAAGTTATATACATGCATACTAATAGCATACCTGGAACAATCGCACCCAAGAAAAGATCACCAACGGATATAGCTTTGGGAGCAAAAATTCCCTGAGCAAGCTGGGCCTGCTGATAAGAATTTGCAATAATATCACCCAATAGCACTAAAGCGATCGATGGCGGAATAATTTGTCCAAGAGTTCCTGTAGCACATATAGTCCCAGATGCTAAAGAAGGAGAATATCCCTCTTTGAGCATTGTTGGTAAAGAAATAAGGCCCATAGTTACGACTGTTGCTCCAACAATTCCTGTACTAGCAGCCAATAGCATACCTACTACAACAACTGATATACCGAGGCCTCCTTTAAAACTTTTTAATAATTGAGACATGCTATTAAGTAGGTTTTCAGCTAAGCTGGATTTTTCTAGCATGACCCCCATAAAGATAAATAATGGGACCGCTATTAAAGTAGTATTATCAATTATTCCGTATAACCGATTTGGTAAGGCATGCAAAAAATCCATATCGAAGATGTTCGCTACATTACCGTATAGCGCAAATAAGAGCGCAGTTCCTGCTAATGAAAAAGCAACAGAGTAACCTGCCATAAGAATTACGCAAACAGAAGCAAACATAATTATAGGAATATATTCAAGCATCTGAAGTACCCCCCTCTTCATTTTTTATTTTATTAAACAGGAATAAAAAACTTTTTATAATCTCAGAAATCCCTTGTAGCATCATACACACGGGCATAGCTATCAATAATGTTTTTAACAGATATATAAATGGTAGACCCTCTGCTTCCCTTGAAACTTCACGCACAGACCAACTACTTATAACGTAATCCCAGCTGAGAGTTAAAATTACAATGCAAACAGGCATCAAGAACACTAATGTACCTAATATTTGAACTATCGCTTGAGTGCGAAGACTNAACTTCTGATAAAAAATATCTATATTAACGTGACCTTTTCTCTTTAGTGTAAATGCAGCACCCATTAAAAAAACCAGTGCATGCAAGTAAGCTAATGATTCTTGTAGAGCAATCGAGCCTATTTCGAAAAAATAACGCATGAAAACTATTAAACCTGTCAAGAAAACCATCAAGAGGGTTGCCCATGAAATTATTTTTCCTGACCACTCAGTAAAATCGTCTATATTCTCTGTCAGCGCACGAATATAAAGGTTAAATTTATAGTTGATGAAATGTTTAATACTCATAGCAGGCGTATATTTTATAAGTCAATTATCACTTGTTTATTTTGTCATATTACTGTCATGAATGTAGATTAAAATTATTTAATAGAAAATTTATAAAAAGAGATTCAATATGAGAATTATTAATTTAAAAAATTATATTATTATTGTCAGCCTACTTTTTTTTAGTTCTACTCTGTTCGCCGCATCTCGAGACTATATAAGTGTTGTCGGATCCTCAACAGTGTATCCTTTTGCTACAGTGGTGGCAGAGCGCTTTGGAAAAAATACTGGCAGCCTGACACCCAAAATAGAATCTACTGGTTCAGGTGGTGGAATGAAGCTATTTTGTTCTGGCATTGGTACAAAATTCGCAGACATTACAAATTCATCAAGACGAATCAAAGAATCTGAGTTTAAAAAATGCCAAGATAACGGCGTAACGGAAATCATCGAGGTTCTTATCGGCTACGATGGCATTGTATTGTCAAATTCCAATAAATCAAAAAAAATGAATTTAACACGTAAAGATATTTATTTAGCTTTGGCAGACAAAATTCCAAATTCAAACGGTAAATTGGTGAAAAACCCAAATAAAACCTGGCAGGACGTCAATCCCTCACTACCGGATAAAGCAATTGTAGTGATCGGTCCCCCACCCACATCTGGAACTCGTGATGCTTTTGTAGAGCTTGCTATGGAGGGTGGAGCTAAAAGCTTTAAAGCTCTTAAGGCTTTAAGAAAAAGTAAGGATAGCAACAAAATTATAGAGATGATGAGAGATCTCGACATACCTGCGAGTGCTTTTAATGAAAAGGGTAAGAAAGTTTTTAAGGCAATCACTCATGCCATTCGCGAGGATGGTGCCTACATAGAGGCCGGTGAAAACGATAACTTGATTATTCAGAAACTAGAAGCCAATCCAGATGCATTAGGTATCTTTGGATATTCTTTTTTAGATCAAAATAGTGATAAGGTTCAAGGCTCAACAGTTGAGTCAATAGAACCTACATTTGAAAGTATAGCTGATAAAAGTTATTCGATTGCACGTCCTTTATACTTTTATATTAAGAAAGCACATATAAATGTTGTACCTGGAATTACTGAATATGCTGCAGAATTTAGTAGTGAAAAAGCATGGGGTCCAGAGGGTTATTTAGCTGATAAGGGCATGATTCCTATGAATAAAGATTTACGATCTAAATTTTCAAACGATTTAAAAAATATGATCATAATGAAGGGTATGGAATAATTAGAATCTCTGGCCCAATCCTTCATTATAGTCTGCTTAGATATTTCTTAGAGAGATTGCAAAAAAAATCTGCTTATTATTATGATAATATTCGGCTTATTAGTATAATTATTAGCCGTTTTCAATTTCGAAATATGAAGGAATTCATTTAATGGGATTTGGCTCTTTAGTTTTAACTGTGCTTGGACTTAGCTTGATAGCATTTTATGCATCACGCGTAAAAGCTTTAAGTCTGGCAAAACCTCTCGGCGGCATTCAACAGCTGGCATCACTACCTTTTTTTTATGGTATGCGTGCAGCAATATGGTGCGCCTTACCTGCATTAGCATTATTAATCATATGGTCTTTATTTGATAATCATATTATTAGCACAATAGTTCTAAGCAACCTGCCAGATAGCGTCAAGCCAACTAATCTTAATCAACATAATCTGTTAATAAACAGCATAGAAAATATATCAAGCGGTGCTCTAGATCCTCAATTTGCTGACCCAAATTTGGTATCTGCTTCAAAAATACTAAATCAGCTTAATAATACAGCCCAAAAATTACTAACTATACTAATATTATCTGTTTCTATTTTTTCTATGTCCTTTGCTTGGATAAGAGTATCACCTAAATTGCATGCCAGGCAGATGGTTGAAAATTTTTTTAAATGGACACTTCTGACCGCGGCTTGTTTAGCTATTTTTGCTACGCTGGGAATTGTTCTTTCAGTATTATTTGAGGCAATAAGGTTTTTTCAGCTAGTACCGGCAAGTGACTTTTTATTAGGCACTGAGTGGAGCCCACAAATGGCTATTCGCTCAGATCAAGTTGGATCAACTGGAAGTTTTGGTGCTATACCACTATTCGTGGGCACCCTCTTAATTTCTTTTATTGCAATGTGTATAGCAGTTCCGGCTGGCTTGATGTCTGCGATTTATTTAGCAGAATATGCTAAACCTGTCGTGAGAAATTTTGCTAAGCCAGTGCTTGAAATTTTGGCAGGAATCCCAACCGTAGTATATGGATTCTTCGCAGCCTTAACTGTTACTCCCTTCCTACGAGAGCATGGCGCAACTATTGGATTAGAAATATCGTCAGAAAGTGCACTGTCTGCCGGGCTTGTAATGGGGGTAATGATAATACCATTCGTCTCTTCTCTAGCAGATGATGTTATAACTGCAGTTCCACAAAGTCTTAGAGATGGCTCTTTAGGCTTGGGGGCAACTAAATCTGAGACAATTAAAAAAGTCATTTTTCCAGCTGCATTGCCTGGAATAGTTGGAGGAGTTTTGCTCGCAGTTTCTCGTGCTATCGGAGAAACAATGATTGTAGTCATGGCAGCAGGTTTAGCAGCAAAAATGACTATTAACCCACTAGAAACTGTAACCACAGTGACAGTACAAATTGTTACCTTGCTAGTTGGAGATCAAGAGTTCGATAGTCCCAAAACACTTGCAGCTTTTGCCTTGGGGTTAATGTTATTTGTTGTAACTTTGGCATTAAATTTTTTAGCACTGCGTATTGTGAATAAATATAGGGAGCAGTATGACTAGCCTATCTACAGCAGCGCGTGAAGAAAAAATTCGGTCAGGCTTAAAAAAACGCCATCATGCAGAAACACGATTCCGATTATATGGTGCTACTGCTATCACATTTGGATTGATGTGTGTCTTTTTGTTATTTTCTGACATCACCAGCAAAGGCTATAAAGCTTTCCAGTTAACTTATATCAATCTTAATGTAACTTACGATGAAGATATATTGGGTGTAAGTGACCCAAGTAACTTTTCTCAAATGGCTTTAGGTGACTTCCATGGTGCTGTAAAGGCTGGCTTAAGACAAAGGTTTATGGATGTTGGTGGCCGAAAAAATAAACGAGAGCTTTATAGTTTAGTTAGCAATGGAGCTGGCTATACTATACGTGACCAATTAAAGGAAAACCCAAACCTATTAAATACTACAGTTAACTTATGGCTGATAGCCGATGATGATGTAGATACATATTTTAAGAGTCTTGAAAATAAAGAAGGTCCTTTTAAAGGAAGAATGACAAAGAATAAGGAGACTTGGCTGCAAAGCTTAATTGAATCTGGCGAAGTAGAGACACGCTTTAACTCAAACTTTTTTTTCAAGGGAGACTCTCGAGAGCCAGAGTTAGCTGGAATACGTGGAGCCGCTATGGGTTCTTTCTATACACTACTTATTACGATAATTCTTGCTTTTCCATTGGGTGTTGCGGCTGCGGTCTACCTCGAAGAATTTGCACTTCGTAATAGATGGACTAATTTCATCGAAGTTAATATTAATAATCTTGCAGCTGTTCCATCTATAATTTTTGGATTATTAGGCTTAGCAGTTTTTATTAATTTTTTCGATGTACCTCGTTCAGTACCACTTGTGGGTGGTTTAGTTCTAACACTGATGACTTTACCAACAATAATCATTTCAAGCAGAGCAGCTATCAAGTCAGTTCCGCCGTCAATACGTGAAGCTGCTATCGGAGTGGGCGCTTCTCCTATGCAAGTTGTCTTGCACCATGTGTTACCTCTGGCAATGCCCGGAATGCTAACTGGAGCAATAATCGGAATGGCAAGAGCTTTGGGTGAAACGGCCCCTTTATTGATGATTGGTATGGTAGCGTTTATTGTAGACGTTCCAACGGGATTTAATGATCCAGCTACAGCATTACCTGTTCAGATTTTTCTTTGGGCAGATAGCCCAGAAAGAGCTTTTGTAGAAAAAACATCAGCTGCGATCATGGTATTGCTGGCATTTTTGATAATAATGAATACAGTGGCTGTAGTTTTGCGCAAACGCCTTGAGCGTCGATGGATGTAGGGATTAAAAATTATTATGAGTACAATTAAAAACAATGATGAAGAAGCTGATTATTCAGATGGAACAGTTGGTGTGCCATTGATAGAGAATCCAAAAATGTCTGTTAGAAATCTTAATGTTTCTTATAATGATAAACAGGCCATATATGATTTATCCTTGGATATTGGAAAACATGAAGTAATCGCAATGATTGGACCTTCAGGCTGCGGTAAATCGACATTTCTAAGATGTTTGAACAGGATGAATGACACTATTGAGAGCTGTAAGGTTGCTGGAACGATTACTTTAGACCACCAAAATATTTATTCAGATTCAATGGATCCTGTTGCATTGAGAGCACAAGTGGGCATTGTTTTTCAAAAACCTAACCCTTTTCCTAAATCAATTTATGATAATGTCGCATATGGACCAAGATTGCATGGACTAGTTAGCAGTCGCGCCGAAACAGATGAAATTGTTGAGCAAAGCCTTACTAGAGCAGGCTTGTGGGAGGAGGTAAAGGAGCGCCTTGATCAACCTGGTACAGGTTTTTCAGGTGGTCAACAGCAAAGACTATGTATAGCAAGAGCAATTGCAATAAGTCCAGAGGTTATTTTGATGGACGAACCATGCTCTGCACTGGATCCGATTGCTTCTGCTAAAATAGAGGAATTGATTGCCGAGTTATCAGAAAATTATACTATTGCTATTGTAACTCATTCTATGCAACAGGCAGCTCGAGTTTCGAATCGAACGGCATACTTTCACTTGGGGCACTTAGTAGAAGTTAACGATACAGAAAAAATATTTACGGCACCAACACATCAGTTAACAGAATCATATATAACCGGGCGTATTGGTTGATGGGTAGATTATTTAATTTGGAGGGTAATAATGACAGTTGGACCAATAGAGAAACCTAAAACAATTATGGATAATTTAAAGCTAGATAAACATATTTCAAAAAAATTTAACGAAGATCTCGAGGATATCAAAACAGCGATGCTCGCCATGGGTGGTTTAGTAGAGAAACAGCTTGAAGATTCTATTGCGTCAGTGATAAATGCAGATAGTAAGCTTGCTGAACATATTATTTCCACCGAAAATAAAATTGATGAAATGGAAAAAGACATCGACGAGACATGTATAACCCTCATTGCGCGTCGACAGCCCGCTGCTACAGATTTACGTTTAGTAATGGCAGTTAGTAAAACAATAAGAGATCTAGAACGCATTGGAGATGAAGCTCAAAAAATTGCAAAAATGGCTATTAAGTTGACTGAGGAAGGACATCCCCGAGGCTACCAAGAAGTAAGACATATTGGGAGCTGTGTCCGTAAAATGCTTAGAGATTGTCTAGACGCATTTTCAAGATTTGATGCTGACTCTGCAATTTCAACTATGCTTCAAGATGAGCAGGTGGATAAAGACTACAGAACTGCTATACGTGAAACAATTACTTTTATGATGGAAGATCCACGAAGTATATCTCGCTCTATGAACGTCCTTTGGGTTCTCAAGTCACTTGAGCGTGTGGGCGACCATGCCAAGAATATTTGTGAACAAGTTGTGTATCTTGTTCAAGGTAGAGATATAAGATAATCAGTACATTATCATTATATATACAATAAATTTTTGACCACATGTTTAGTATTTATTAAAAGCCTCTATATCGAAATTGGAATGATTAATTTATCTTATATCAGTTTTCTGTAGATTTGAGTTATGATATTAGCAATTAAAATCTGGAGTTTTAATAGTGAAAGAGTTATTCATTAACAATGTAGCATGGGCACAAAAAGTAAAAAAAGATGACCCTGCTTTTTTTCAAAGACTCTCTTTGCAACATGCGCCAGATTATTTATGGATAGGATGCTCAGACAGCAGAGTACCGGCTAATGAGATCATTGGCTTAATGCCAGGCGAGCTTTTCGTTCATAGAAATGTTGCTAACTTAGTAGTTCATGATGATCTTAATTGTTTGTCTGTAATTCAATATGCTATTACAGATTTAAAGGTTAAGCATGTAATTATTTGTGGTCATTATGGTTGCGGGGGAATTACTGCGTCTGTAAAAAACCAAAAGCTCGGAACGCTAGTTGATAACTGGTTGCTCAATGTAGACAATGTACAAAATCTGCATCGTGGCAGCATAGAAAAAGATAATAACCAAGAAAAAATTATTGATCAGCTATGCGAATTAAATGTTATTGAGCAGGTAGCCAATGTTTCAAAAACTAGTATCGTTTCAGATGCTTGGTCACAAGGACAAAAAGTTACGATACATGGCTGGATTTATAATATGACAGATGGATTGCTTAATGATCTTGACATAAATATTTCTAGTGCTGAAGATCTTAAGATTCAGTATACAAAAGCAATTGATAGAATCAATGATCGTTATAAACGCAGTTCGAAAAAGGTTAATTCCACTTGATTTGGTGATATAGGTTTTTTTATGTTGGTCATTATTTCCCCCGCAAAAACTTTGGATTATATTACACCTCCGGCAACTAATGATTATAGTTTACCGGTTTTTGCTAATGACTCCGCCGAGCTAATCGATCAGCTAAAGCAACTTAACCCACAACAAATTTCTAGCTTAATGAACATCAGCGACAAATTAGGAAATATTAATTTTTCTCGTTATTTAAGTTGGGACTCAGAGTTTAATCTTGATAATGCTAAACAAGCAGTTTTTGCTTTCAAGGGCGATGTTTACAATGGTCTTGATGTTGAGAGTCTCTCGTTAAAAGAACTTAATTGGTCACAAAATCATATAAGAATATTATCAGGCTTATACGGCTTGCTGCGCCCTTTGGATCTGATGCAACCTTATAGATTAGAAATGGGCACTAATTTCAAAACGACTCGCGGTAAAGATTTGTATGAATTTTGGGGAACCAAGATTACGAGTAAACTTAACCAAACGCTCGATAAAGATAAATGTGACGTGGTTGTAAATTTGGCTTCCAAAGAATATTTCAAGGCTGTCAAATCAGATTTACTTGATGCGAGAATAGTGACCCCTATATTCAAAGATTGGAAAAACGATAAATACAAAATTATTAGTTTTTTTGCGAAAAAAGCTAGAGGTATGATGAGCCGCTATATCATACAGCATCAGACTCAAGATCCTGAGGAAATAAAATCGTTTGATATGGGTGGATATAAGTTCGATAGTTCTGAATCAACAAAAAATGAATGGATTTTTACAAGAAAAATGATGGAATAAATATTATATGGCATTAAAAAAAGCATTCTCCCAGGCCTGCGAAAATAATCGTCAACCAATATTAAATCGACTTACTAAAATATTTTCTAATACGCATAATGTATTGGAAATAGGAAGTGGCACTGGGCAACACGCAGTTTTTTTTTCTTCAAATCTTCCACATCTTGTTTGGTATACGTCAGATCTTCCATGTAATCACCATACTATCAACGCTTGGATTGAAAGCAGTTCAGCCTCAAATGTACGCAGCCCATTAGTATTTGATGCTAATTCTACAAAATGGACAAATAGCTTAGTTGATGGATTATTTACAGCAAATACTTGCCACATTTTGACTTGGTCAGCTTTAGTTAATTTTTTTGGGCGCTTGCATACTATATTAGCCCCCGGTGGGATTTTTATTATCTATGGACCCTTTAAGTATGGCGGAAAATTTACAAGTCGAAGCAATCAAGAATTTGATCTCGTCCTTAAAAATAATTTCTCTCATCAGGGCATAAGAGATTTTGAAGCACTGACTAAACTCGCAGCTGGTGCAGGGTTAAAATTGATAGAGGATTACTCCATGCCCGCAAATAATCAGCTATTGGTATGGAAACACGAGTAGAAAAATTAATTCACTTATAAGGAAGTTTTTTTGAAGCAAGATCTATATATTCCTTGATATGAATTTCTTCTTGGCCTAAAAATTTTTGTATTGCATCGGAGAAATCTGGATGTTTAATCCAATGAGAAGAATAAACTTCTATTGGCACAAATCCCCTTGAAATTTTATGTTCACCTTGTGCCCCCGCATCAAAATAAGATAAATTTTTCTCGATCGCAAATTCTATACCCTGATGATAACAAAGTTCGAAATGAAGAAATTCATATTCTGCATTACATCCCCAGTAACGACCATAAAGACCATTATCATCAAAAAAGAATAGTGCGGCAGCAATTTTCTCTCCAGCATTTCTACCTCTTCCTTCTGCTACAGATAGCATTATTTGAGATCCGAGAATGCTGCCAATATCTTCAAAAAATTTTTGTGTAAGGTATCCATTTGTACCGTTTCTTTTTAAATATGTTTGATGATACATCGAGCACATAAATTCCCACCAATCCGGTGTAATCTCTTCTCCTATTAAACGGGTAATATTAATATTTTTAGTTGATTTTCGGCGTTCTTTTAAAAGATTTTTTCTTTTTCTGGATGCGAACGTGCTGATAAAATCGTCGAAATTTCTATAATTGTTGTTCTTCCAGTGGAATTGAACCCCAACACGCTTCATTAACGATTGTGAAAATATACTACTAAGGAGTTCATATCGCGGAAATAGTATATGCCAGCTGGAAGCCCCCCATTTTTTTGCAAGAGACTGTATGTTTTTTAAGAGCACTTGTTCAATTAAATCCGGATTTATTCCATCAGCAACACCTATACGAGGTCCAGTTACAGGCGTGAAGGGTATTGCAGTGACTAGCTTAGGGTAATATTTAATACCATGCTGGTGATATGCATTTGCCCACGAATGGTCAAACACATACTCTCCAGATGAATGATTCTTTAAATAAAGTGGCATAGCTGCAATTGGAGAACCATCCTGTTCTAATAAAATATGCTTAGGAGTCCACCCAGTTGCATCAGATACACTTCCAGAAGATTCGAGTAGAGAAATAAAACCATGTTTGAGAAACGGGTAATTAGAGCTGAATAATGAGTCCCAAATCTTTGAGGAACATTCATCAATTGACTGTAATATTTTTATTTCCAAGTGCTAACTCTTGCCGCTTAAGTGACGTTTTGTCGAAAAGTTACATTGAAAGGAGGTACCCTGACGAAGTTTACTTTTTATTTTTAGTACTCCACCGTGTCGAATTAAAATATGTTTTACTATCGCAAGCCCTAGTCCAGTACCACCAGTTTCTGAAGAGCGGCTTTGGTCAACGCGATAAAAACGCTCTGTTAGCCTGGAAATGTGCTGGGAGTCTATACCGCAACCGTCATCAGAAATTTCTACTACAACAGAGTTATTTGCATGATAGGCCCTTATACTAACTGATGTTCCAATAGGATTGTGCTTGATAGCGTTTAATATTAAATTGGAAAATGCACTATATAGCTCTTTCTGGTCACCCGTGAGCTGAATATCTTGCTCTAAATCAAGTGAAATTATATTTGGCTTCCCAGGAAAAATATTCTCACTGACAATTTTAGCGTCACTAGAAATCTGTAATAGCAATTTTTCCAAATCAATGGGTGTTTTCGGAACAGGTACGGTTGTTGATTCAAGTTGTGAGAGCATCACTAAATCATCAGCTAGATAAATCATCCGATTCGTTTGCTCTTGTATTTGTGATAACGCTTTAACCCAAGTATCTGGAACACTCTTTGTATTATCCATTAGAGTTTCTGTATAGCCCGACAAAACTGTTAGCGGCGTTCGCAACTCATGAGAAATATTTGCTAAGAAATCTTGTCGCATTTGTTCCAAATGTTTAAGCCGAGTTATGTCTCGCGCAACCAAAATTATCTCGCCTTCGCCAAATGTAGTAGCACTGAACATAACAGTTCTGCTTGGATCATGTGCTGCCTTCAACTCAAGTTGTGCTGAGAGATTTGGTTTTTCAATAAAGGCTACAAATCTTGGGTCACGTACTATATTGACTATAGATTGACCTTTATCATTGTCTTTAAAGCCTAGTATTTTTATAGCCGAGGGATTCCACCACCTTAACATCCTCTCAGGTGAAAGAGTTATGATAGCGTCTGGAAGCGCAGAGGTTACCTGGCCAACTCGATCAGATAGATTTTTACGCCTTCTATCAGCTCTTTCGTTTTTTTGTTGCATACGATATAAGCTGTTTGCCATATCTGCCGAAATACCAGTTACATCTGGAGGTACCAACTTACAGCCCCCCTCGATCCATTTATAAACTTTTAAGAAATTCAAAAATACCCAAATAATATATAGAAAAAAAACTATCAATATTGTGTATAGTAAGTAGCCAGTCGCAAGTCCAATAATTAATGCTAGAAGAGACAATAGTGAGATTAATTGTATTTCTGTTTCCAGTCCTCTATGCAAAATTTAATCCTCACTTTGTTCGGTGATATTAGAAGAAAAGCGATAACCTGAACCCCTAATAGTCTGTATTAAGCGATCATGCTTATCAACCATGATCGCTTTACGAAGTCGCCTGATATGTACATCAATTGTGCGCTCATCCACATATATATTTTGCCCCCATACATGGTCTATTATTTGGTCACGTGAATATACTCTGTTCTGGTGCATTAAAAAAAATTTTAATAATTTAAATTCTGTAGGTCCAAGATTGATGACTTCATCAGATATAGTGACAAGGTGACTGATGGGATCAAATTTTAATTGATCGACCTCTATTATCTGCTCAGCATCTTCAGTTTCAAAACGTCTCAATATTGCTTTGATCCGAGCGTTTAGGTTTTTTGGTGAGAATGGTTTCGATATGTAGTCGTCAGCTCCTGATTCTAGCCCTTGCACCATATTATCTTCTGTGATTCGAGCAGTGAGCATTATAATTGGAATATCTTTTGTTATTTCATCTCTTTTTAGGCGCCTCATAAGCTCAATTCCTGAAGTTTCTGGCATCATCCAATCCAGCAGAATTAAATCTGGCTTTTTATCTAAAATCATTACGTGAGCATTCTTAGCATTTTCGGCTTGCAAAACACTAAAACCTTCAATTTCAAGTGATGTTGTAATCATCTCGCGTATCGAAGATTCGTCATCTACAACTAAGATAGTTTTATCACTCATAGTATAACCACCCTAAATTTTTCGTAGCATTACTTGATGTCTTCCGTCAGAAAGAATTACTATCGTTAATTTTTTATCAGGATAACTGGTAGTCTAAAACCAAACCAATAAAAATAATCAATCCAACATAGTTGTTATTAACAAAAGCACTTAAGCAATTAACTGGTTCTCTGTTACGTATTATATATTGTTGGTAAATGAACAAAGTAGCAACACATACTAAAGATATATAGAACCATATACCACGTTCAAAATATTCACCAGTCATAGTAAGTAGTATCAGAACCAATAATTGTAAGCATGCAGTGATACGTAAATCCATTTCGCCGAATAGTATAGCTGTCGACTTAATACCAATTTTCAAATCGTCTGCCCTATCAGCCATAGCATAAAAAGTATCATAAGTTACCGCCCAAATAACAACTGCCATATATAGGAACCATGACCCGTCATCTATTTTGTTTGTCACAGCTGCAAAAGACATAGGTACACTCCAAGCAAATGCAGCGCCTAAAAAAATCTGAGGTAGATTTGTGTACCTCTTCATAAATGGATAAATTGACGCTAAAAAAGCACCTGCAAATGAAAGCCTTAAAGTTAGTGTATTTGTAAAAGAAACTAACGAGAGAGCTAGTATTGAAAGAAATAAGAAGATGATAATTGCTTCTGTTGGGCTAATCTCTTCATTAGGAATAGGGCGACTATTTGTTCGCTTGACATAGCCATCTATGTCTCGGTCGGCAAAATCGTTAATTACGCAACCTGCTGAGCGCATAATTACTACACCAAATATAAAAATTAAAAGTGTTTTTATGCTCGGTATTCCATTGCTTGATAGCCATAAAGCCCACAAAGTTGGCCACAGGAGCAATAAAATTCCAACTGGTTTATTAAGCCTCGTCAGCTTTATATAAAAAGGAATTTTTTCTTTAAAATGTTGTATTTTTAAACTATACATATAGTCATCAATAGTGAAAGTTATTAAAAAATCTCGTTAAAATTACTTGTGTTCTATGATGCTTTGAAATGCCGGCATAAATTGTTCACTAACTAAAAGAGGTTTTTTATTAATATAAAATAAAGAGCGACGACCCCATATTTCTGAATTATTTGTAGTAACAAACTTATGATAAGAGTGAGGGTTAATTTTTGTTGAACCAATATCTATGATCCCCCGCTCCATAGCCGCATCTTTAAATAAAAGAGCCCCCAGTGGTCTATTTTGGAGGTTCTGTAAATATCTTAATTTTCCAGTCAGAGTTCCTAGTGGAATTACACTTCGTGCATAAACCAGTGGCTCATTACGGCAATATAGAAAAACTTGTCTGATGAGTGCCTTTTGGCGAAGAGGAATTTTTAAGGTCCTAGTTTCCGATAATGTTGGAGTAGAGATATTTTGCTTTAGAACTTTTACGTGAAAATTTCCCCCACTTAGTTTTATTAACCGTCGTGTTAAGGATCCCCTGTCAAGAAGCCAATCCCTCATATTCTCTGAAAAAGCGATATTGGGAGTTCTTTTATATGCCTGCCAGTTAGGCTCATATATAAATATTTGTTTAGATTTTTTAGCAGCAGTCAATGTTTTGCCTATAATTATATATTGTGCAACAAAATTCTATTTTAACCTGTATTTACATTTTTTATATTACACACTATACCTGTCCATATTGTTCGTCACTACCAAGCCACCTTTGTATAAGAAGTTCAACGCTTGATGGGTATTCAGATAGAAGCAATTGAGCTATTTTTTGTACTTCGGATATTAAGTGAGCGTCTCTCTGTAAGTCTGCGATCCTAAATGACATTTCACCTGTTTGTCTAGTTCCAAGAACCTCCCCTGCTCCACGAAGCTTAAGATCCATTTCGGCTATTTTAAATCCATCATTTGTTTGCCTCATAACTTTTAGTCTTTCACTGCTATTTCTTGATAAAGGTGGGCTATATAATAATACACAGTGACTTTCTTTTTCTCCGCGCCCTACTCTACCTCTCAGTTGGTGAAGTTGTGCAAGCCCGAGCCGTTCCGGATTTTCGATTATCATTAAGCTTGCATTTGGTACATCAACACCCACTTCAACTACCGTGGTAGCAACTAGTAATTGAATTTTTCCAGACTTGAAGGCTGCAATTGTGGAAGATTTCTCATCTGGCTTCTGTCTCCCATGCACTAATCCAATTTTTAATTTTGGAAGCAATAGGTGAAGTTCTTTTGCTGTTACCTCAGCTGCCTGTGCTTCCAGAATATCTGATTCTTGAATGAGCGTACATATCCAGTATGCTTGACAGCTATTAGCGCAAGCATACTGTATCCGATCAATCACTTTCTCCCGATGCTTATCTAACATAACAACTGTATTGACCGGTGAACGACCGGGGGGACTTTCATCAATAATAGAGAAGTCTAGGTCAGCATATGCGGTCATAGCTAGTGTTCTAGGAATTGGTGTCGCTGTCATTGTCAGCTGATGTGGGACCTGTCCGCTACCACCCCTTTTTTCTTTTAGGGCAAGTCTCTGATGTACACCAAATCGGTGTTGTTCATCTATAATAGTTAAAGCTAGGTTGTGAAAACAAACCTCATCTTGAAATAGCGCATGTGTTCCTATAACGATTTGAGCTGAACCATCTTTTATAGCATCTAGCTGCTGCATTCTGGCTTTGCCTTTCATTTTTCCTGAAAGCCAACCTAACTTTATTCCAAGTGGATTCAACCAATCCTTAAAAGATGAAAGGTGTTGTTCTGCTAAAATTTCAGTAGGGGCCATCAAAGCGCACTGTTTTCCATTAGCTATACACTGAAGTGCTGCTATTGCTGCAACAACCGTTTTGCCAGATCCAACATCACCCTGAAGAAGTCGAAGCATGGGTATCGAGCTATTTAAATCGTTTTGAATCTCTAAACTAACCCTGTTCTGTGCAGTAGTAAGTACAAATGGTAAAGAATTTAAGAATCTTTGATACAGTAGATTATTCTTTTTAAGAATTGGACCCCCCCTTTGTTGTATTGATTGGCGAAGTTTCAATAAGCTAAGATTGTGTGCCAGTAACTCTTCAAAAGCTAAGCGTTGTTGCGCGCGGTGTTCCCCTTTAATCAATTCTTCAATTGGAGTATCACTAGGTGGCTGATGAATGAATTTTAGTTCGTTTTTGAGTGGTATTTTTTCCAATATATTAGGTAGAAGTTCCTCTAGCTTGCCTGTATCCAAGAAAACTAGTGCCTGTAACACTATATTCCTCATTCTTTGTTGAGAGATACCTTGAGTAGTTGGATAAATACCCGTCAAATTATCCTGAAGAGACATAGGCTTGTTCGGGTCAATAAATTGATATTCTGGGTGGTATATCTCGATTCCTGAACTACCAATTTTGGTTTGACCATAACATCTTAAAAAAGTATTTTTTTTCAAGCACCCCTGAAGGGAATTATTAAAATGAAAGAAACGTAAACCTATACTTCCGGTTCTATCCTCTAATCGACAAAGTAAGCTCCTGCGTCGACCGTAAACCACTTCAGATCCAATGATCTCACCTTCAATAACAACTTCTTGATTGGTTTGTAGTGTTCCGATGGGAGATATTTGTGTTCTATCAATATACCGAAGTGGTAAATGAAACACTAAATCTTGTACGGTATAAATCCCTAATTTGGATAATTTTGATGAGATTTGAGCCCCAACTCCGTTGAGAGTCGATACATGAAGTTGGTCAAGATTTGGACTGTTCATATATGGTAAATCACAGCTAGATAAATAGGTTTATAGAAACAATTCAGTTAAGGTTATTTATGATCTTTCATTTATAATAATAGCGAAAATAAATCATAAAAGGAAAGCTAATTGAAAGTCTTGTTTGCTGGTTGCGGAGATATCGGCGTTCGGGCAATCCGAATGCTTTCTGATAATGGCTTAAACGATCATTGGCAAACACTTGCAATGCGAAGAAAACCGTCTGCTTTACCATCAGATATAGAAGTGATAAAGGGAGACCTATGTGATAACAAAAATTTTTTATCTATATTAGATAATTCAAATGTTGATGTTATTGTTGTCACTTTAACTCCTGACTCTATGAGTGACCAAGGGTATTTAGATAGTTATGTCACTGGTGCTAATGTTTTGAAATCGACTCTAAAGAAAACATCATATCGCCCACAATTAATTATATGGATATCAAGCACAGGTGTTTATAGTCAGTCCTGCGGTGAATGGGTGGATGAATCATCAGTAGCTTCTGCAAAATCATATAGGGGAAAGAGGCTATTAGAGGCTGAGAATTTAGTTAAATCCATTTCCGAAGAATTAATCATGGATAACAGTATATTAATGAAGTCAGTCATAGTACGTTTTTCTGGCATATATGGTCCAGGTCGAGGAAGATTGTTGAATCATATTAAAGAGGGAAATATTGCACCTAAGTATCCTATATCTTGGACAAATAGAATTCATGTTGAAGATTGCGCCGGCATCATAACCCATATACTTGAGCTGTATGCACAAAAAAAACATATATCTAATCTATACATTGGAACTGATAATCAGCCAGTTTCGGCTTATGAAATACAAAGCTGGTTGGCTAAGCATATGCGAGTAAAAACTAAAGAGAATAATGAAATTGTTAAAAACATAGATAACAAGAACGTTAATCGAAGATGTAGCAACAAATTAATAAAAGATAGTGGATATAATTTTATTTTTCCAAATTTTAAAAAAGGGTATACGCCCTTGTTGTCAGAACATAACTCTACTTTTAAATTACCATAATTGCATCCATTTCTACATCAGCTTCCTTTGGCAGCTTACTAATACCAATTGCGGCTCTTGCTGGATAGGGCTCCTGAAAATGTGTCGCCATAATAGTATTGACTATAGAAAAATTACTCAGGTCGGTTAGGTACACGTTTAATTTCACTATATTTTTTAAGTCACCTCCGGCTGCTTGGCATACAGCAGCCAGATTACTGAAAACTTGATTTATTTCAGACTCAATCCCACCTTCCACCAGCTTCATAGATTTGGGGTCAAGTGGGATTTGGCCAGATAAATATACAGTATTATTGACCTTAATTGCTTGCGAGTAAGTTCCAATAGCTGCAGGAGCTTTCTCTGTATTTATGATGGCCTTATTAATCATATGGATGCCCTATATTAACTTGTTGTTCGGTATACCCGTTGTACTTGTTTTAAAATTCTGATGCGCTTGATGACTTGAGACAAATGAAGTCGACTTTTTACCTCAATTAATAAATCTATAATTATGGAGAAACCGTCCCTTTCTTCTGTTTGAATTTTTAGTATCGAGGCCTCTGTCTCTGAAATACGCGAAGCTAGCGAAGCAACGATACCCCTCTCTGATGCTAATTCAACCTTTAATGCTACTGCAAAGTCACCCTTGATTTTAGTAGACCAATTGAGAGGTATGCACTTCTCTTTATTAGTACGTATTTCGTCAAGGTTTTTGCAGACATCTATATGGACAACAAGTCCTTTGCCGGGACTGAGATGACCTAATATAGAATCGCCAGGTATAGGATGACAGCAACGAGCATAGTTTATAACTAAACCTTCCCTTGTATCGATCATAATGGGTGATTCGAATTTTTCGGGTATGGTATCTTTTCGCATGGATGGAGGAGCCATGAGATTAGCTAATGCATATGCCATTCTGTCACCTAGACCAATTTGTTGCAGCACGTCTTCAAATTTAGTGCAGCCCGTTTCTTTTAAAGCTCTTTTAATCCATGATTTTCGGATACTTTTATAGTTTGTACCAAAACTACCAAGAGCTCTATCGAGGAGATTTTTTCCTAAGATAACAGAATCCTCATGCTGTTGATGCTTAAGAAAATGCCGAATTCCACTCCGAGCTTTAGCCGTCACCACGAAATTTAGCCAAGATGGATTTGGTTGGGCATCTTTAGCTGTAATAATCTCAATTCTAACTCCACTTTCAAGCCTTTCCGAAAGAGAGATCAATTGACCGTTACTTTTGCAGGCGATACAGGTATTACCTAGACCGGTGTGAACTGCATAAGCAAAGTCAACTGGCGTAGCACCTTGAGGAAGAGAAATAATTTCACCTTGAGTTGTAAACACATAAACTTCGTCTGGAAATAAATCTGTTTTAACATGTTCAATAAATTCTAGAGAATCGCCTGCCCGCTTTTGTATCTCTAATAAACCCTGAATCCATCTATAAGCTCTTGGATTTCCTTCTTCTTGAGACTTATAAAGCCAGTGTGCAGCAATACCATAATTGGCCATATTATCCATATCTTTTGTTCTAATTTGAATTTCAATTAGCACACCATGCATGCCTATTAGAATATTATGCAGGGATTGATATCCATTGACCTTAGGTATTGCAATATAGTCCTTGAATTCACCAGCTACCGGTTTAAAGAGATTGTGCATAATACCTAACGTGCGATAGCAGTCGTCAACAGATTCAACAACGATACGAAAGGCAAAAACATCCATAATATCTCGAAAGGATTTTTTCTTTGTTTTCATTTTTTGGTAGATGCTCCAAAGATGTTTTTCTCTACCAGTAACTTCGGCCGCTATAGACTCCCTTCCTAGTCGGATATCAATACTATCTTTAATTTCTTTGACGATTTCGCGACGTGGTCCACGTGCAGCCTTGAGGGCCTCCATCATTCTTTTATGTCGGACGGGATACATGGATGAAAAACCTAATTCTTCAAACTCTACCCTGACATTATTGATTCCCAATCTTTGTGCTATGGGCGCATAAATTTCTAAGGTTTCTCGTGCAATTCTTCGACGTTTTTCTGGGCTTAAGCTCTTTAGGGTTCTCATATTATGGAGTCTGTCAGCTAACTTTATAAGCATCACTCTGACATCTTTTGACATAGCAAGAGTCATTTTTTGAAAACTATCTGCCTGTCTCTCAGCTCTTGATGTCGTTTCTATTTCATCGAGCTTAGTGAGTCCGTCGACTAAATCTGCAACAGTCTTACCAAAAAGATCCTTAAGTTCCTTTTTATTAACATGCGTATCTTCGAGAACGTCATGAAGAAGTGCGGCCATTATCCCCTCATGATCTAGATGCATTTCAGCGAGAATTGTTGCAACAGCAAGAGGGTGGGTTATATATGGTTCACCCGTCTGTCTAATTTGACCTTCGTGACATTGTTCTGCAAATTTATATGCTTGCAGAACACTATAGACTTGATTTGTTTCGAGGTATGGGGAGAGTTTCTGACCAAAGGCCTCGGCTACCTTAGAGGTTACCAAGATTTTACCTCCTCCACTTAGTTACACTTCTACTGTATTAAGCGGTGTCATCGAATTTTCAGTAGAAACATCGCCTTTTAATGAAGAATCGTTAGTTGAAGTGTCATCATCTGAGTCAGACTCTTCTGCTTCAGCCTCTAATACTTCGGACTTCAAAGAAAAATCGTTTGGTTTTTTCTCTATCAAGATATCAGCTGTTATAAAGCCTTGCTCAATTTCTCGCAAAGCAACAACTGTAGGTTTATCGTTTTCTAAGGGCACCAAAGCTTCTTTTTCGCCCAAAGCGATTTGACGTGCTCTTTTAGAGCTAACCATTACAAGCTCGAAGCGGTTGTCTACATTTTTTAAGCAGTCTTCTACAGTAATTCTGGCCATATGTATGTCCGTTTTAGTTAGTATTTTCAGTAAAAAAATTAATATCTCAATCGTGACCATATATTGTACAAAATTGCTGGTTTTAGGACAACAAGCTATTGAGTAAATTGAGATTTTTTTGTTTTTGAGACTGAAGCTTTAGGCGTTCATGCAATATAATCGAGTTGAACTCAGTCAGAGTTTCATCAAATCCATCATTAATCAGAAGATAATCAGCCATCATATAGTGTGACATTTCCTCTTTCGCAGCAGCAAGACGGCGTTTTATGACGGTGGGATTATCTTGACCACGTTTTATTAAGCGCTCTTCAAGCGCCCCAAGAGATGGGGGTAAAATGAAAATACTTTTACTCTCAGGTATTAGGCTTCTAATTTGTTCAGCACCCTGCCAATCGATTTCCAGAATTACATCTATTCCCTCAGATAGGGTTTTTCTAACCCAATCTTTGGATGTCCCATAAAAATGGTTAAATACTTGGGCATACTCCAAAAAGTCTTCTTTATTTATTAATGAAAGAAATATTTCTTCACTTACGAAATGGTAATTGGTACCTTCTTTTTCGCCTGGTCTCATTGGTCGAGTTGTATGAGAGACAGAAGCCTTTATATCGGGCATATTTTTTAATAAAGCTCCAACTAAAGTTGTTTTTCCTGCACCAGAGGGTGCCGAAACTATATAGAGTGTCCCTGTGTTAGACATCTAATTTACTTCCTCCGATTATTACTTTGAAAATGATAAAGATCCGATTTCTGGAATCTATCGCTCAAAAATAAAATTATTTCATCATATATTAACATGAAGGAACATAAGCGAAATAAATCAGTTAAAATAAACATTCATTTTTAGGGAAGCAAATAATATGAACCGACCCAGTGGACGTTCTTTAGATCAATTACGTGATGTTAAAATTACGCGAAACTTTACTAAACATGCTGAGGGATCGGTTCTTATTGAATTCGGTGATACCAAAGTTATATGCACAGCAAGTGTAGAAAATAACGTCCCACATTTCTTGCGAGGAAAAGGACAAGGCTGGGTTACAGCAGAGTACGGTATGTTGCCTCGCTCCACTAATTCAAGAATGAATAGGGAGGCCAGCCGAGGCAAACAATCTGGAAGGACGCAGGAAATCCAAAGATTAATAGGCCGTTCTTTGAGAGCAGTAATTGATCTCAGTATCTTGGGAGAAAACACTATTAAAATAGACTGCGATGTTATTCAGGCTGATGGAGGCACACGTACAGCTTCTATTACAGGCGCCTGTGTTGCACTAAGTGACGCACTTATGAGTCTTCAACAAGCGGGGAAAATTAAAAAAAATCCACTCATTGGTATGGTTGCATCTGTCTCGGTTGGTGTTTTTGAGGGACACTCTGTATTAGATTTAGATTATGATGAAGATTCAAAAGCAGAGACCGATATGAACATTGTTATGAACAGTGACGGAGGATTCATTGAGATTCAAGGTACCGCCGAAGCGGCCCCTTTTACTGACCAGCAACTTAACGAGATGTTAGGTCTTGCTAAAAGCGGTATTAATCATCTATTAAAACTACAAAATGAGGCATTACTGGAATAGTAGATATTTAAATGCCAGCTACTATATGGGATGGCAACATAAGTTTTATTGCTATTCCATATATAAAGTAATCGAGCACGTTTAAGACTATAAAAAAAAGCATAGGTGATAAATCTATCATACCAAGTGATGGCATTATTTTTCTAAATGGCTCCATTGCTGGATATATAATTTGATTTGTAAGTTTAATTGCAGGGTGTTGGCTCTGTGGGGCAATCCAGCTGATAACAATTGTTGCAAGCAGACCATACATATAAATGTTTAAAATCATTGATAGAACACCAACAAAACCCCAAGAAACAGCCATAAAAAAATTTACTATACCTAAAGCATTAATAGTATAAGTGAGCTGTATAATTATCCATTGAACAAGAACTGCAAGCACTAAGCTAGCTACATCAAAGGATCTAAATGCGGGTAGTAACGCTCGGATAGGGCTACTTACTAATTGGGTCGCATTGACTATAAATAGAGATATAGGATTGTAAAAATCTGCTTTAACTAGTTGTAATAAAAAACGTAAAATTACTAGAGTAAGAAAAAAACTCCCCAAGGCTTGTACTAAATAAGTAGACACTGCGCTCATTGTTGTCATAGGTTTCTTTGCCGGTTAGTGGTGGCTATATTCTTCATAAGGAAGTATACAATAAATAAATTATACTCTAATGTTGGATATTATTTTCAGCTTCTATTGCCATTTCCGTAGCTCTTTCTAAAGCTTTATTCATTGCTTTACTAAATAGCCCCAAAATATCTCCTTCAAGGAAAGCATTAATAGCCTTTTCTGTTGTCCCACCTGGTGACGTGACGCAAGATCTAAGTTCGGAAGGATTCATATCAGATCCTTCTGCCATTTTTGCTGCGCCTAATGCGGTCTGTATAATCAATTTTCTGGAAACTTCTTGATCTAAACCTAAATCTATAGCTACTTTTTCCATAGCCTCCATAAAGAGAAAAAAATATGCAGGACCGCTACCAGAAACTGCCGTAACAAGATCTATATCCTCCTCTTTTTCCAGCCAACAGCATAAACCAACAGCATCAAAAATTTCTTCAGCTAGATCACGTAGTTTTTGATTAACCTTTTTATTTGCAAACATCCCTGCAGCTCCACTTTGGACTAGTGCGGGTGTATTAGGCATACATCTGATGATTGGTATATCTTCTCCTAGCCAATTCTTGAGTAATGACAAAGGTATACCAGCAACTATCGAAATTGCCGGCGGCATTTGATTTAAAGAAACTTGGAGCCCCTTACAAACTGATTCAAGTATTTGTGGTTTAACACATAGCACTATTAAGTCAGCGTCTCTAGCCGCAACAGAATTATTTGAAGTAGTAGCAATACCAAACTTATGACTTAACTGAGCCAGATTTTTTTCTACAGGATCACTAACTGAGATACATTTCGATGAGAAGCCTTTCTCTAGTAGTCCACCTATAAGGCTTTTAGCCATATTGCCGCCACCTATAAATGCTAATTTTGGTTTGTCCACATTAGTATCCTTAGTTATTAATCATTTTGGTATCTACCTAGCGCCAAAAATAGCTGAGCCTAGTCTGATCACAGTCGCACCTTCTTTAATCGCTCTTTCAAAATCTGATGACATGCCCATAGAAAGTGTGTCTAGTGTGGCTGATTTAGACGAGCTAACCTTTGTTTCAAGTAAAAGCTTTGACATAGTTTCGCACACTTTTTTATGTTCTTTATGACTCATATTATTTTTAGGCATTGCCATTAAACCCCTGAGGTTCAAATAAGGATAAGTTGAAATTATATTAGCAATTTTAGTGCAGTCATGTAAGGAGACCCCTGATTTGTTGATCTCATCGCTAACATTTACTTGTATGCATATATTAAGCAAAGGCTTGTTAGCATCTCTTGAGTCGCTGAGCCTTTCAGCTATTTTTATTCTGTCAACGGTATGAACCCAGTCAAAATTATTTGATATCTTGCTTGTTTTGTTAGACTGTATCGGACCTATGAAATGCCAACATATATCTAATAAGTCGGTTAGCTCATACTGTTTTTTTTGCGCTTCCTGTAAATAATTTTCGCCAAAATGCCTCTGTCCACACTCGTAAGCAACTCTTATAGCGTCAGACGAATGACCTTTACTGGCAGCAACGAGAATAATATCCTTTACAGACCGACCTGAGCTTTCTAGAGCTAGATCAACGCGCTTATATATATTTGCTAAATTAGTAGGTATGTCAGTCATATTCACAGTAAAAATTCAATTTTTATTAAATGCTGTACATTCTTTATGGCTTTATGCCAATAGACGGGTCTGCCAGCCATGTTTCTAAAATTAATACAGCTGCAATATCGTCTACGAGGGTTTTTTTATGCTTATATTTTTGATTTTTAGTCTGAAGTTGGTTTTTAGCTGTAAATGTAGAGAGCCGCTCATCTACCATTGCCACTTCTACTCCATATTTACCATGTAGCCTTTTACCGAATTTACGAGCTCTAAGACAAAATTGGCTCTCGCTCCCGTCCATATTGAGTGGCAGTCCTACAAGAATTTGATCTGGCATCCAGTCATCAATTAGTTTTTTTAATTCGTTCCAATTAGGGATGCCGTCTTTAGCCTTAAGTATAGTTAAAGGATTAGCAGTCTTTAATAATTTTTGGCCACTAGCCACACCTATCTGGCGCGTACCAAAATCAAAGGCTAACACAGTGCAAGTTTCATTTTCGCTGATCGTTTATTCCTACCATTTTTCAAACCATATTATATTTTAAGCTTACAGCTGTATAAATATTTTAGATTTCACATAAAAAATTATAGATATCTTTCGATTACATCAAATAATTTTCCACCAATATCGATGGATTTCTCGCGCTCTATTTCTCTAGCACAAGTCGGACTAGTGATATTAATTTCCGTTAAATAGCTACCAATAACATCTAGGCCAGCAAGTATGATCCCCTTCTCTTTTAGAAACCCTCCTACCTGACTAGCAATCCAAAGATCACGATCGTCTAGTGTTTGCACAATACCTTTTCCGCCTACTGCTAGGTTGCCCCGGGTATCCCCTTTGGGAGGGATTCTTGCCAGGCAGTATGGAATAGGTTCACCTTCAATCATCAGTATACGCTTATCACCCTTGATAATATCAGGGATAAACTTTTGCGCCATTATAGTTTTAGTTTCTTTACAGGTAAGTGTTTCAATTATTACGTTTAGGTTTGGGTCAGAGTTGCTCACTTTAAAAATAGAGGAACCACCCATACCATCCAATGGCTTAAGAATGGTTTCACCATGCGTGTTGACAAACTTTTTTATTTTTTCTAAGTCGCTGCTAACTACCAGAGGCGGTATACACTGTGGAAACAGTGTAGAAAAAATCTTTTCATTATAATCCCTGAGGCTCTGAGGTTTGTTTATGACCATTACACCTAATTTTTCTGCAGCTTCCAATATATAGGTAGTATAAATATATTCGGTATTAAAGGGAGGATCTTTTCGCATTAAAATTACATTAAGATTACTTAAGGGTTGAAATTTAATATTACCTTTAGAAAACCATTTCGCATCATCATCTTGTACCTCCAATTCCACCATACCTGCAGTAGGAATATTATTATCAAGATATAGGTCATTTTGCTCCATATACATAATTTTCCAGCCACGAGTTTGCGCAGCTAAAAGCAATAAAAGAGTGGTATCTTTGTATGGGGTAATTGATTCGATAGAATCCATTACAATACCGATAGTTTTTTTCATGAGCCTGCCTTTAAGTCAGCTGATTCTATAAGTTAATTTTTAGATAAAAGGTATATTTATAACCATTAAATCATTCTTTTTTTTACAAAACTATATCAACTTGGTTATCTTTTTTACTCTTATATTGTTTATTTCCTTGTAATAAAAAATTTTAGTTATTGGAATTTATATTTAAGGTAAGATAGTAATGTAGAATATTTGGATTTTTTCCTCTGGAGATTGGCCAGCATGAATGAAGAAATACAACAGACCGAAAAAACCCCAACCTTGATTATAATGACTCTCATTTTGATAGCTTTGCTGGGATTCATAGGCTATATGTCTTGGGTAGTATTTTCTTTGCCACTCATGAAAGAGCAATTAACGAACACAATGTCTGTAGTTTTATTATTGGATGATTATCAAAAATTTTCTCATCCTATTCTTTACGCTTTAATAGCAACCTGCCTGGTATGCTTATTAATTATATTAGAGATATATCATAGATCACGAAAAAGAAAAGAAATAGAAAAAGTCCATCATCAGGCCATCCTTTTATTGTTAGATGAGTCATCATCTATGGGAAATGCTAACTCTAAAAAAGATTTTGAGGTGAGTGAAGCTATAAATTTAGTTACTAATCGTCTCAAGTCTCACAATAAAATTACTCAAGAGATGTCAGCTACCCTTGCTGCTGCGGTAAATGAAACCCGTGTAGTTTCATCACAATTAGCTGAGTCCTCTGAGCATCAATCAGAAGAAATAACAACTGCAATTAAAATGATGAAAGATATAGTAGCATCGATGCAAACTCAATCTGCCGAATTAAAGAATACAGTTATTGATGCTCAGCAAATATCTTCTCTGTCTCAAAAAAGCAATGTAATTATTCAAAACTCAGTAATAGGTTTGAGAAACACTCAAAATAAGATCAATGATAAAACTAAGGATATTAAGAAACTAAGTGAAAAATTCAAGGATATAGAGAGTGTAGCATTCTCTCTCGATGATATGGCAGATCAAGCCCATATACTTGGGCTAAATGCCGCTATTCAGGCTTCAACAGCTGGAGAGCCTGGAAAGGGTTTTGCAGTGATTTCAGAAGAAATACAGAAACTGGCCGAGCGATCTGGAACATCTATTAAGCAAATAACCGCAATGATCAATAATATGCAAAAACAAGTTGATGCATTTGGTCTTTCAATAGATGAAGTTGCACATACAATCATTAAAGACAAAAAAGTTTCTGAAGAAGCGAGTCTTACGATTAAAAAAATTGACGCTACCTCTTCACTTTTGGTTGATAAAATTAATGTCGTGATTAATTCTTTATTAGAACAAGAGCAACAGAGCTCTAAGGCTGCGAAAATGCTTAATGTGATTCAAGATATATCATCTCAGTTACTTTTCGGAACAAAAAATACTGCTGATATCATGGTTGAAATTGCAGATAATACCTCATTAGCTTTAAATAATAGTGAAGAAGAGGACACACACAATTTATAGATAAAAGCCCAATAACTAATGAAGTAAACTCATCTCAAGCCTCAGATTTTAGTTTTGACCCTGATTAAATTAAAAGATAAAAGAAAAAATTAAATTTTAATGAGCGCTAAAAAGTTTAGCTCGAACAGTTTCCCTGTATTTACTTGGTGATGCAGCATAATGCTTGCTAAAAATTTTACTGAACGACGCTGCATCTTGATAACCACTATGAGTTGCGATTTCGTAGATAGTAAGATTTGATTTTTGTAGCAACTCCCCAGCATTTTTTAAGCGTATGGCCTGTAAATATTGCAAAGGCGTTTCACCCAAAGCGGCCTTAAAACGTCGATTAAAGTTTCTAGTACTAAATTGAAATTTTTTCGCTACCATGCTGATTGAAATAGACTTACTATAGTTATCTTCCAGCCAGATTTGTGCTTGCACAACCTGTTCATCTGGATGTTGTTGCACTTCGTCAGAGAAATAGCTAGTAGGTTTAAATGAGCTTCGAATCTCATGAAAGAAATTACGCTCAACTTGTTTGGCTGCATCTCTGCCATATAGCCTTGCTGAGAGATGAACCATTAGTTCAGCCATTGCATTTACACTTGCAGCGCAATAAAGATTTCCAGCTTGTGTTATGAAATATTGTCTCTTCAATGAAACTTCTGGGTAGTCTTTATGGAATTGATCGAAATAATGCCAATGAGTTGTAGCTGGTTGGTTATCGAGTAGCCCTGCTTTGGCAAGAAAACAGACACCAGTACCAACAGCAACAAAAAGCGCTCCATTAGCTGCTTGATTTATTATCCAGGGTATATAATCTTTATATTTAACTAGTGCTGGTCTTGGGTTCCTCCATAGGGCTGGTAAGTTGATAATATCAAAATTTTGCTCATCATTTATTATTGTTGATGGTCGAATATCAAAACCTGAAGGGGAGGTTATAAACTTTTCATCAATGGAGAGAGTTAAGGCTTCAATTTTTCTAGTATTTTGATTTTTTGGTCGAGCTGAAGCCTCAGCGGTACGCAACATTTCCACAGGGAGTGTAGCACTAGTTCCGAGGATATTATTGTAAAGTAACGTCGCTATACGTAGCGGCGGTTCTTTTTTTAAATCAACGTTGGCCATAATAAACAAATATATGGCTATAAAAAACAAAAGTCAACAAAGTATAGCCTGATAAACTGCATGTCTTATGTGCATATTCAATTCTGTGCCAAATTAATTAAAAAAAGAGCATCACTTCAATGCAAGCTTTGCCGGTTATAGTAGGATTTGGTGGATATAACGCTGCTGGACGAAGTTCTTCTCACCAAGCTTTCAGACGCTTAGTGCTTGAGTCTTTGTCACAAGAAGAACAAGAGCAAACAATAGCTAGCTTAGCCTGTCTCATGAAATTGGTATCATGGAATGATCAATTTTATACAGATTATCAAGAAGAAAATCTTACACAGACTCAAGTGGCCAAAAAGTATAAAGATTTGGTTTTAAAAGGAACTCTCATTCGACGCTTGGAAGATAATTTGTTCGATCCAGAAAAAGTATATGGACATAAGCGTGTAGTAGTAGAATCAAAAGATAAAAAAAATATTTTTTTTAAAATCGCAAAGAAAGACTTGCCTCCAGTAATTCCAAATCAATGGGATATTAAATATTTAGATGACGATGTTTGCGAAGTCGGTATTGAAAATTCAGTCGACTTCTTGATTCCTACTTATACTGAACAGGGTGCTAAAGCTGGGGGTCAACTACCTACAGGTTTTGATCCAAGTGCACAATATAATTCTCGTTTTCATCCAAGGGGTCTTCAATTAGCTTTACTAGGCGCTAGTGATGCCTTGGCTTCTATCGGTATTCCCTGGGAAAAAATAGCATCCAGCGTTCATCCTGATGAAGTAGGAGTGTACGGTACCAGTATTATGGGTCAGGTTTCTAAAGAAGGACTAGGGGGACTTTTACAAGCAAGATTACTGGGTGAGAGAACAACCTCTAAACAATATGCTATGGGCTTAAATACAATGCCGGCAGATTTTATTAACGCCTATGTTGTAGGTAGTGTCGGTCATACTGCTGCAATAACAGGAGCCTGCGCATCTTTCCTATATGTCCTACAAGCGGCAGTTCAAGATATTAAAAGTGGACGGAGAAGAGTGGCAATAATAGGTAGCGCTGAGGCAGGATTAACCCCAGCAGTTATGGAAGGGTTTACTAGTATGGGGGCTTTAGGAACAGACTCTAATCTATGTAAACTTGATTCTTCAAAAATTCCAGATTGGCGAAATGCCAGTAGGCCTTTTGGGGAAAACTGTGGATTTACAATTGGTGAAGCTTCTCAATATATTGTTCTTATGGATGATACTCTTGCTATGGCTCTTGGAGCAGATATCCATGGTGCTGTTCCTGATGTATTTACTAATGCTGATGGAATTAAACGATCTATATCAGCCCCTGGCGTTGGAAATTATGTTTCATTTTCTAAGGCGGTGGCATCGGCCATTTCAATTGTAGGTAAATCAGCAGTATGTGAGCATAGTTTTATTCATGCTCATGGATCTAGCACTCCAGTAAATAGAGTTACAGAATCTAGAATTTTTGATCGTGTAGCAAAAGCATTTGCCATTAAAGATTGGCCTGTCACAGCAGCAAAAGCTTTCGTTGGCCACTCGCTGGCAGCGGCAAGTGGAGACCAATTAACTTTTGCTTTAGGAACATTTAAATACAATATATTACCTGGCATCAAAACAGTAGAAAAAATAGCTGAAGATGTTTATCAGGATAGACTTTTATTCCCTTTAGAAGATTTGGATTTGACAGATCGAAAAATGAAAGTTGCATTCATTAACTCAAAAGGGTTTGGAGGTAACAATGCGACAGCTGTAGTTATTTCCCCCTCTGAGGTTCAAAGAATGGTGAAAGTTAGACATAGTCAAGTTTATGAAAAATACAAAAATCTAAGAAAAGAAACTCGTCAGGAGGCAAAAAACTACGCTGAAAACGCAGATAAGGGTGCTATAAAAATAGTTTACCGCTTTGGTGAGGAGCTTGTTAAGGAGGAAGAAATAGAAATTACTGCTGATTATATAAAAATACCAGGCTACCATAAAGATGTAGTATTTGATAAGACAAACCCATGGGAGGATATGAGCTAAGTTGAAATTTAATGAGATTTATTGCTACATTAAGATTATTTTTCAATACCTAGCGAATCCCAGAGTTCATCAATTTTGTCTTTAACCTTTTCATCCATTTCAATAGTTTTTCCCCATTCCCTGTTGGTCTCACCTTTAAATTTATTAGTAGCATCAAAACCTACTTTTGAGCCTAAGCCAGAAATAGGTGAAGCGAAATCTAAATAATCAATTGGAGTGTTATCAATTACAACCATATCTCTTTTGGGGTCCATTCGAGTAGTTACTGCCCATATTACATCCTTCCAAACACGTGGATTTATATCTTCATCCACTACAATTACAAATTTTGTATACATAAATTGTCTTAAAAAAGACCAGACTCCCATCATCACTCTCTTAGCATGACCAGGGTATTTTTTTTTCATCGAAACTACAGCCATACGGTAAGAGCAACCCTCAGGAGGAAGATAAAAATCAATAATTTCCGGAAATTGTTTTTGCAGTATAGGAACAAATATTTCATTTAGTGCAACACCAAGAACAGCTGGTTCATCCGGGGGTCTGCCGGTATAAGTACTATGATAAATAGGATCTTTTCTATGAGTAATGGTCTCCACAGTAAATACTGGGAATTGTTCAACTTCATTATAATACCCAGTATGATCTCCGAAGGGCCCTTCTGCCGCTATTTCATCTGGGTATATAAAACCTTCTAAGATAAATTCGGCGCTAGCTGGAACCTGCAGATCACTGGTTAAACAACTAATTACCTTAGTTTTTTCTCCTCTCAATAATCCTGCAAAAGCATATTCTGAAAGAGTATCTGGAACTGGTGTAACTGCCCCCAAAATAGTCGCTGGGTCAGCACCTAAGGCCACAGCTACAGGAAATGGCTTGCCAGGATTTGCAACACACCAATCTTGATAATCAAGTGCGCCACCACGGTGAGAAAGCCAGCGCATAATTAATTTATTTTTACCTATCACTTGTTGGCGGTATATACCAAGATTTTGCCTATTCTTTTCAGGGCCACATGTTACAACTAGCGGCCAAGTAATTAGTGGCCCTGCGTCACCTGGCCAGCATGTCTGAATCGGTAACTTACCTAAGTCAACATTCGATTTACTAATAGTTATATCTTGACAGGGAGCTTTCTTTACAATGTCTGCAGGCATATTCAGTACCTGTTTAAATTTTCCCCTATTATTCCAAAGATCTTTTATGCTTTTTGGTGGTTCTGGCTCCTTCAAAAAAGCTAATAGATCGCCTAATTCTCTTAGTGAATGAAGATTTTCTTTGCCCATCCCCATAGCTACTCTTTCAGGTGTACCGAAGAGGTTTCCAAGTACTGGAATATCGAACCCTTTTGGGTTTTCAAATAAAAGCGCTGGGCCCCCGACTTTAAGTGTCCGATCACAAATTTCTGTCATTTCAAGAACGGGGTCAATTTCAGCTGAAATACGTTTTAATTCCCCACGTTCTTCTAAAAATTTAATAAAATCTCTTAGATCTTTATGTTTTATAGTCATGTTCGCTAATTGTTAGAAATGAATAAGCATCAAGTGTTACGATAATGACATACAATTGCAACTTCTTAGGACGTATTAAGCAAGTTAAAGTTGTATTATAAGACTTAATAAATGTTAACTTTTCAAAAAGTGCGCTATAAAAACATAGAGGAGATAAATGAAAAATTTTCTTATAGCCCCATCAATACTTTCAGCTGACTTTTCTCGATTAGGTGAGGAAGTTGACGAAGTAGTCAATGCAGGAGCTGATGTTATACATTTTGATGTGATGGATAACCATTTTGTTCCTAATCTTACTGTTGGTCCTATGGTTTGTCGGGCATTACGCGATCATGGAGTAACAGCAATTATAGACGTCCATCTTATGGTTGAACCTGTAGATCAATTAATAGCAAGTTTTATAGATGCTGGAGCTGATTGGATAACGTTTCATCCAGAAGCCTCTGACGATATTGACCGTTCATTGCAATTAATTAGAGATGGCGGCTGTAAAGGCGGCTTAGCAATAAATCCAGAGACAGGTCTCGATAGCGTAAAATACTTTTTAAAAAAAATAGACATTATTTTGTTGATGAGTGTGAACCCTGGTTTTGGCGGACAGAAATTTATCCCAAAAACATTAGAAAAATTAAGAGAGGCGAGATCAATCATTGATAAAAGTGGGATGAATATTCATCTCGAAATCGATGGTGGTGTGAGTTCCGAAAATATCAAGAAAATTGCAAACGCAGGTGCAGATACATTTGTTGCAGGTTCCGCTATATATGGGGCTGATGACTACTATCTTGCCATAAATAATATGCGTAACGAATTATCTAAATTAGAGGTTTAGTCAGCTTCTCTTTCCACTCTAAGCTGAATCAATTAGAATAGTTGAAGAGTTTCAAATTATTCATTGTGGTTACCATAACTTAGCCAGATACCTTTTTTCATATTTGGTTGCACTTGAAATTATTAGGTTCATAGACTAGTTATTTGAAAAATTTATATTCTGATTACACAGCACCAACTTGCTCAAGGAAGCAATTATGACCCCTGAAAAATTTGCTGAACTTGCTAGCCAAAACTACAGCCTAATCCCGGTAACACGAGAAGTTATAGCTGATCTTGAAACGCCGCTATCTTGTTATTTAAAGTTAGCAAAGGGTGCATACTCATATTTATTTGAATCGGTTGAAGGTGGTGAAAAATGGGGTCGCTACTCATTAATAGGCTTACCTTCAGATACCATATTAAAAGTTTCTGGTAATCAATTGGTGATCGAAAAAAATAATAAGGTAATTGAGTCTAAAGCTACGAAAGATCCACTAGCTTATATTGAAGAATTTCAAGCCAGATACCAGATACCAGATTTGCCTAATTTACCACGTTTTACAGGCGGTTTAGTCGGCTATTTTGGTTATGATGTAGTACGGTATGTAGAAGAAAAGTTAAGTGCATCGACACCAAAGGATGATTTAGGTAATCCTGATATTTTGTTAATGGTCTCTGATGAAGTAGTTGTTTTTGATAATCTACTAGGTAAGCTAATTCTTGTTGTTCATCAGAAAGCCTCTGATGTCGACGCATGGATTAAGTCTCAAAAAAAATTAGATGAATTAGAACTTAAATTAAAGGAACCTGTTCCTAATCTACCTCCTTTGAACTCAAGCAGTGAAGGAAAAAATGAGTCTAATTTTATATCTAGTTTTGGGAAAGATAATTTTCTTGCAGCCGTTAAGAAAATCAAAAACTATGTATTAGCCGGCGATGTTATGCAGGTGGTGCCTTCACAAAGGCTTTCAATTGAATTTAAAGCAGAGCCATTAAACCTTTACAGGGCTTTACGTTCGTTAAATCCGTCGCCCTACATGTATTTTTTAGATATGAATTCATTTCAGATAGTAGGATCATCTCCTGAAATTTTAGCAAGACTTGAAGATGGTGAGGTAACAGTGAGGCCAATAGCCGGGACCCGCCGCAGAGGTCATACCTCTGAAGAAGATCTTTCCTTAGAGAAGGAACTAATAAACGACCCTAAGGAAATTGCAGAGCACTTGATGCTCATTGATCTGGGGCGCAATGACGTGGGTAAGGTCTCACAAACAGGTACAGTAAAATTAACAGATCAAATGGTGGTAGAGCGTTATTCTCATGTTATGCACATAACATCCAATGTAACAGGTCAGGTTATACCAACTACGACTGCTATGAATGTGCTGCGAGCGACATTGCCTGCAGGGACTTTGAGTGGAGCTCCTAAAATTCGTGCTATGGAAATAATTGATGAAATTGAACCAGTCAAAAGAGGAGTATATGGAGGAGCTATAGGATATATTTCTTGGAACGGTAATATGGATACAGCAATAGCTATTAGGACTGCAGTAATTAAGGATGGCAAGCTATACGTGCAAGCCGGAGCTGGTATTGTCGCTGATTCTCTTCCAGAATTAGAATGGAAGGAAACAATAAATAAAGCGCGCGCCATTTTTCGTGCTGTTGATCTAGTTATTTAAGGTGTTTTAGTTATGATTTTGATGATAGATAATTATGATTCATTCACCTATAACGTAGTTCAGTATTTAGGTGAACTCAAGGCCGATGTTCAAGTTATAAGAAATGATGACTTATCACTCGATGAAATAGAAAGCATGAATCCAGAGAAAATCGTTATATCACCTGGGCCTTGTACCCCAAATGAAGCTGGAATTTCTGTCGCTGCTATAAGCCACTTTTCCGGCAAAATTCCTATTTTAGGGATTTGCTTGGGGCACCAAAGTATAGCTCAAGCTTTTGGCGGTAAAATTAAAAGGGCCAGAAACGTCATGCATGGAAAAACTTCACCCATTTATCATAATAACGAGGGAGTATTTAGCGGCCTTCCCAACCCTTTTGTGGCAACTAGATATCACTCTTTGATTGTTGAGCGTACAAGTTTACCAAGCTGCCTTGAGGAGACAGCTTGGACAAAAAAAATATCAGGTGAAATTGATGAGATTATGGGATTCCGTCATAGGGATCATCAGTCAGAAGGTGTACAGTTTCATCCAGAATCAATACTTACTATCAAAGGGCATGATTTACTCGAAAATTTTTTAAAATACTAAAAGGCTATTATGGATATCAAAAAAGCAGTTCAAGAAGTTTTGCTTGGCCATGATCTTAAGATAGATGAAATGCGTAAAGTAATGACACAAATCATGTCAGGCAAAGCCACTGATTCACAAATAGGAGGTTTTTTAGTTGGTTTACGTATTAAGGGCGAAACAGTTGACGAGATTATTGGGGCTGCTCAAATAATGCGTGAGTTATCATTAACTCTTAACATAGATAGCCAAAATTTAGTTGATATAGTCGGTACTGGCGGTGACGAAGCCAGTATATTTAATGTATCTACTGCAAGTATTTTCGTTGCTGCAGCTGCAGGTGCTAATGTTGCTAAACATGGCAATCGCGGAGTAAGTAGCAATAGTGGCAGTGCAGACTTATTAGAGGTTGCAGGAATTAATTTAAATCTATCTAAACAACAAATAGTCTCTTGTGTAAAAGAGATTGGCGTGGGTTTTATGTTCGCTGTAAATCATCATGCTGCCATGAAGTATGCAGTGGGACCAAGAAGAGAGTTAGGTATTCGTACTATTTTCAATTTATTGGGCCCTTTAACTAATCCAGCAAACGTTCGAAATATGGTGTTGGGTGTTTATGATAAAAAATGGCTTAGACCATTAGCTGAAGTAATGAAAAAACTTGGTGGTAAAAATGTTCTCGTCGTTCATTCAGCAGATGGATTAGATGAAATTAGTATTTCTGCTGACACATGGGTAGCTGAATTAAAACATAATAAAATTACTGAATATTCTATATCCCCAGAAGACTTTGGAATGAGGAGGGGCATCCTCAATGATTTGAGGGTTAAAAATCCTGAAGAAAGTCTTGAATTAATAAAATCTGCATTAACCAAGCAGGCAACTCTCTCAGCTAAAGTTGAAGCTGCATCTGATATGATTGCTATGAATGCAGGTGCTGCACTATATGTTTCTGGAGTAGCAAAAGATCTTAAAGAGGGTGTTATATTAGCTCAAGATTCAATTGGCAGTGGACTGGCGAAAGAAAAAATTTCAGAACTCGCGTCATTTACTAACTGCTTTAATTAACTTATTTGATGGATTAATTATTTGGAAACCCCAACAGTTTTAAAAAAAATTCTTACTAACAAATTAGAAGAAGTGGCTATTAGGCAAGAGGCTATACCGCTAATCAAATTAGAGGACCAATGCTTTGGAAGCCTAAGAAATAGAGAATTAAGAAGTTTCTCCGGTGCACTTTCTAAAAAAATAAAAGAGGGAGCGCCTGCAGTCATTGCAGAAATAAAAAAAGCTTCTCCAAGCAAAGGTATTATCAGGAAAAATTTTGATCCAACTGAAATTGCACTTAGCTATCAAGCAGGCGGAGCAGCATGTTTGTCTGTTTTGACAGAAAGTAAATATTTTTTAGGGTCCGATGATTATTTGCAAAATGCAAGAAACTCTACATCACTTCCTGTTTTGCGAAAAGATTTTATAGTCGAGCCTTATCAGATATATGAATCTTATGTTTTAGGGGCTGATTGTATTCTCTTAATTGTTGCGGCTTTAGATCAGCCTGCCTTAGTAGATTTCCACGAAATGGCTATAGAGCTGGGACTTGATATTTTAGTTGAGGTACATAACGAAGAAGAACTAGAGAGGGCACTGCTCGTAGATAACCCAATGATAGGTATCAATAATCGAAATCTGCATACTTTTGAAACAGATATTCTTACTACAGTTAACCTGTTATCTAAAATCCCCAAAGATAGAATTGTTATAACAGAGAGTGGTATTTTGACTCATAAAGATGTTGCTATAATGAGAGATCATCAAGTCAATTCTTTTTTGATAGGAGAAACATTTATGCGTGCTGATGAGCCTGGATTGAAACTGTCAGAAATGTTCAATAAATACTAGATTCAACTTATTTAGAGGCTATTTAATATTATGAAAGCAAAAATTTCATGGAATGGAGAAGCTAAGTTTTTAGCTGAAGCCGAATCCCAGCATACTGTACTTATGGATGGGCCACCAGAGCATGGTGGAAAAAATGCTGGACCGCGCCCCATGGAAATGATGTTGATGGGAATAGGTGGTTGTGCAGCTTTTGATGTGGTGCATATATTAAAGAAAGGACACCAAAGTATAGTTAGTTGTGATGCACAGGTTGATGCAGTTAGATCTAAAGAGGTTCCTGCAGTTTTTACTAAAATTCATCTACACTTTAAGGTATCAGGGGATAATATTAAGGAAAACATAGTGCGCAATGCAGTTAAATTATCTGCAGAAAAGTACTGCTCTGCTTCCATTATGCTGAGTAAAGGCGGTGTCGAAATTACTCATTCTGTTGAGCTCATTAAATCTTCTTCTTAATCATAAAAAAAGACAGCTTTCGCTGCCTAAAAAGTATTGAGGATTGAATAAGAACTTGAATTCTTAACAATAATTATATTAAGTGCTGGTAATACATTACTCAAATGTATTAATATAATATTATTAATAACTACGGAGAATAATATTGGACACCAAAGCACTAGCTCGCATTGATTTAAACTTATTAGTTGCTCTTCAACGATTACTGGAAGAGGAAAGTGTTACCAAAGCCGCTGAACGACTTCATATAACACAGCCGGCAATGAGTAAAACACTTCAGCGTTTGCGAGATACATTTGATGATCCATTATTCGTAAGAAGTGGTAGAGGCCTGTCAGCCACTCCGAGAGCAGTTGAGTTAAAGAAGCAACTTCCCCCAGTTCTTACATCTATAACAAATATGATGGCAAAAGATGAATTTGACCCCTCTACCTTTAAGGGTGAAATTTTTATTATGTGTGCTGAGTTTATTGCTGTTCAAGTTATGCCGACGCTCATACAGACCTTAATAAAAGAGGCTCCATTAACTACTCTTAGGTTAGTTGGGGAAAATACTGATACTAAAGCTTCAGGTCTTGAGAAAGGTGATTTAGACTTTGCAATTGAAATTGCACGTTCATACTCTGAAGACTATCATGCAATTCCTATTGGAAATTTTGTCCCTGCTGTTTGGATGCGAGCTGATCATCCTTTGGCAGAAAACAATAATCTGAAGTTAACCGAAATGTTAAACTACCCCTTTGTTCAGTACGCACTTCTTAGATCGCAGTCTGGAGATACAATTCAAAAAACACGTTTTGATACACAATTGGAAGCTAAAGGGCAAAAAAGAAAGAAAATTTTGGTAACAGCTCAGCTGATGACAGCATTAAATGTTTTGTGCTCTACAGATTCTTTGATGATGGGAACAATGAGCGATTTAAAAATAGATGGCGTTATCCGCAAGACACTGCCCAGAGAACTAGAGTTCGATCCCACTGTATCTATAGCCCTTGTACAGCATGCTAGAACAATAAAGTCACCTGTTCATAGCTGGTTACAAGAAAAAATAACAGAAGTTTTAGTTTACGCAGGGACACCGACTTAATAGATTAAATCAGGTGGCTAATCTTTGTCATAGTTTTAGATACTGCAGTCATTAGAGTTTTTGCCGGTAAAGGAAAATTTACTCCCCCAGCCCCCAGCGCTTTCTCTGCGTGATGAGCCTCATCTTCAAGCATTGCCTCTACAATTTTACGACTTTTAATATCGATAGATGGTAATTTTTCAAGATGAAGAGCTAAATGCTTACAAACTTGATCTTCTGTTGCAGCAACAAACCCCAGACTTAATTTATCACTAATAATACCTGCGCAAGCACCGACTCCAAACGACATACCATACCATATAGGATTGAATATACTTGGCTTTTGTCCTAGTTGAACGACACGCTCCCGACACCATGCTAAGTGGTCAATTTCCTCTTTCGCTGCATGCTCCATCTCATACCTAACAGTATCAAGTTTTGCTGTTAGAGCTTGTCCTTGGTAAAGAGCTTGAGCGCATACTTCTCCAGTATGGTTTACTCTCATTAAAGCTGCAGCTTGTTTTTTTTCTGATTCTGTTAATTCTGGCTCATTTAAATTTTTAGCTGGAGACGGTCTATCATGCACAGGATTTTCTGAGGTAATTGTTTTAAGCGCTAAATCTACCTGAGCCAAAAATTTGTCGATGTATGAATGATTCCTGATGCTCATAAATATTACCAATTTTATATTATAACTAGAAATACTATATCAAAATTAAAATTAATGTAGTTAGATGTTTTAATGATAACTGATAAATGTATAAATCTAAATGACGGAATTTATTGTATTGATGCAAGGTATATCTGTCCAGGTAATGCCTGCTGTTACCTGATAGTAGAAGACAATGAAATAGCTATTATAGAAACTGGAACTGCTTTTACAGCAGAGGGTATCGATGAGGCCCTTTATTCCCTTGGTCTAAGAAAAGAAATGGTCCGATATATAATTCCAACTCATGTGCACCTAGACCATGCGGGCGGTGCTGGTGTATTGATGCAGAAATATACTGATGCACAGCTTGTTATTCACCCCAGAGGAGCCAGACATATGGTTAATCCAGACAAGCTAATTGCTGGATCGAAGGCTGTATATGGAAATAGAAAATTTAGAGAATTATATGGTGAAGTTGTCCCAGTTCCTGAAAATCGAACGATTACGATGAAAGATAAAGATAAGCTTTATTTAAAAAAAAGAATTTTGGAGTTTCGTCATACGCCAGGGCATGCGGATCACCATTTTTGTATTTGGGATCAAGTTAGTCACGGCTGGTTTTCTGGAGATACGTTTGGTATTTCATACGAACAAATAGGAGACAAGTTAAATAGATTCATTTTTCCTACGACATCCCCAGTTCAATTTGATCCAGATAAGCTATTGAGATCTATAGACTTGATTATGGAATATAAGCCAAAGCAGATTTTTTTGACTCATTATAGTGTGATAAAAGAGCCTGCTAAAAAAGCTAAAATATTGCGTGAACAAATAGAGTCTTACAGAGAAATTGCCAATGAACTTCGTTTTTCATCAAATAGAGAGGAAGAGATTTTCACTGCAATCAAAGTGATGACGCTTAGCAATATAGCATCGAAATTTCCATGCCATGATATCAAGATGGTAGAGGAGTTATTAGAATTAGATTTTAAACTAAATGCTCAAGGAATAGATATATGGATATCTAAACAGAATGAGAAAAATTAAAAAAATTCCTACAGAAAACAGCTCTAATAATTGGATTCATTACTCTCTTTCTATTGCACGATATCCGATATCATCCCGAAAGAAGGACCTTTCCCAATGAATCTCTTTAGCAACCTTGTATGCTTCCTCTTTTGCATAAGATATATTAGCTCCTAATCCGACAGCACAAAGCACCCTGCCTCCGCTGGTCACAACATTCCCATCGACAGTAGATGTCCCCGAATGAAAAACCTTACTATTATTCGAGGGTTTCACTGGCAAACCAGCTACTACATCACCAGTATTATATTTGTTAGGGTAGCCACCTGAAGCAATAACAACTCCCAATGCTGATCTAGTATCCCATTTTATAGTATGGCTACTTAATTTTTTGTCCAATGCTGCATTACATAAATCTAGAAGATCGGACTCAAGGCGCATCATTATGGGTTGTGTTTCTGGATCACCGAAACGACAGTTATACTCAATAACCTTAGGTGACCCATCAGGCATGATCATCAAGCCAGCATAAAGAAAACCTATATAGGTATTTCCTTCTTCAGCCATACCTATAACGGTTGGCTCAATAACTTCATTCATAATACGATCATAAACTTCGTTCGTAACGACTGGCGCTGGAGAGTATGCCCCCATGCCACCTGTGTTTGGCCCCTTATCACCATTATCTCGTGCCTTATGGTCTTGGGTAGTTGCCATAGGCAGTATATTTTTTCCATCAACAACTACAATAAAGCTAGCTTCTTCACCATTTAGAAAATCTTCTATCACTATTCGATGACCAGCTTCTCCGAAAACATTTCCTCCTAACATATCTGTAGCAGCCTGCTTTGCCTCACTAATTGTTTTTGCTACAACCACACCTTTACCCGCTGCTAATCCGTCAGCTTTAATTACTATTGGCGCATCCTTTGTGTCTAGGTAAGTAATAGCCAGGTCAAGTGATGTAAATTTTTTATACTCAGCAGAAGGAATATTATGCCTATGAAGAAAATCTTTTGTGAAAGATTTGGAGCCTTCAAGTTGCGCTGCCTTTTTTGAGGGTCCAAAAATTCTTAAATTACGTTTTGTAAAAAAATCAACAATACCATTAACAAGTGGCTGTTCGGGACCGACTATGGTTAAAGAGATTTTATTATCCTCAGCAAACTTTGCGAGTTCTGCAAAGTTGTTTGGGTCTATAATTAAATTCTCTAATTTTTCTTCTAGTTCTATTCCAGCATTACCTGGCGCTACAAAAACTTTATTTACCGATGAATTTTGTGCAATCTTCCACGCCATAGCATGCTCTCGCCCACCAGAACCAATTAGTAAGATATCCATCGATATAGATTCCTCAGAGGAAGAGTTTTAGTGTCTAAAATGCCTGATCCCAGTAAAAACCATTGCTATATTATACTCATTAGCAGCAGCAATTACTTCTTCATCACGAACAGATCCACCCGGTTGAATTACACAACTTATACCTTCTTTGCCAGCGTTATCGATGCCGTCCCTAAAAGGGAAGAAAGCATCTGAAGCCATTATAGAACCACTAACTTTTAGACCTGCATGCTCAGCTTTTATTCCAGCAATTCTAGCTGAATTTATTCGGCTCATTTGGCCAGCTCCTACTCCAATAGTTCTATTATCTTTTGTATAGACTATTGCATTGGACTTTACCATTTTGGCAATCTTCCAAGCAAAGATCATCTCTTCGAATTCTTTATCAGTAGGAATTTTTTTAGTCACTACTTTTAAATCAGAACGAGTTATCATCATATTGTCTTTATCTTGAATCAAAAGACCACTATTGACTCTTTTAAAGTCAAACCCTTTTGATCTGACTTGATCTATCTCCCCACATATCAAAAGCCGAACATTTTTCTTACTAGCCATTACATGCTTTGCCTGATCAGTAACATTTGGAGCAATAATAACTTCGACAAATTGACGCGCGCATATATTCACTGCGGTCTCTTCGTCAAGTTCCCGATTAAACGCTATAATGCCCCCGAAAGCTGATTCGGGGTCGGTACTAAATGCTAGATCATAGGCAGCATTGGCATCGTTTGCGATTGCTGCACCACATGGATTAGCGTGTTTGACGATAACGCAGGCTGGTTCATCGAATTGTTTTACACATTCAAGAGCAGCATCAGTGTCTGCTATATTATTATATGAAAGCTCTTTGCCTTGAAGTTGAAGTGCATTAGCAACACTGGATTGATCGGCATTTTTTTCTTTATAAAATGCTGCATTTTGATGAGGATTTTCGCCATAACGCATTTCTTGAGCTTTAATAAACTGGATGTTGTAAGTGTTAGGAAATAAAGATTCTTTATTGTCACTGCTCCGAGCGCCAAAATGATTAGCTATCATCCCATCATAAGCGGCAGTATGTTCAAACGCTTTAATCATCATGTTATAGCGGATTTCGTAGCTGGTGCAACCGTCCTTTTGATCTAGCTCTTTCAGCACTACATCATAGTCACTATTATTAACGACCACAGTGACATCGTTATGATTTTTAGCTGCTGACCTAACCATAGTAGGGCCACCGATGTCTATATTTTCAATTGCAGTATTCAGATCACAATTTGGATCTGCAACAGTAGCTTCGAAAGGATAAAGATTCACAACAACCATATCTATACCTAATATACTATGGTCATCCATTACCTCATCATCGATGCCTCGACGACCAAGTATTCCACCATGTATTTTTGGATGAAGAGTTTTTACTCGACCATCCATCATTTCTGGAAATCCGGTGTAATCTGAGACTTCACGGACACTAATACCACTCTCTTTGATTAAGCGGTAAGTACCCCCAGTAGATAAAATCTCAATTCCCTTGGTATCAAGTGATTGAGCAAAATCAACTATTCCAGTCTTATCAGACACGCTTATTAGAACACGTGAAATTTTTCGAAGATCGCTCATAGTGCTTCCATTAATAATTTATACCATTTTGGTGGTGGCTATAGAAGCCGGTATTCTTTAAGTTTTTTCCGCAATGTCCCGCGATTTAGCCCTAACATTTCAGCCGCCTTGCTTTGGTTTTGATTAGTAAATGTAAGTGTTGCTTCTAGAAGCGTGGCTTCTACCTCCTTTAAAACAAGATTGTAGAGATTATTCGTAGATTGATCACCAAGATTATGAAAGTATTCATCTAGCGAATGCACTAGACAATTGCGAATAGAACCATGTTTATTAATATGTGGTATTTCAGAATCATTTTCTAATGCTAACTTAGATTTATCAGTATTGATCATGCTGCTCTGTTCCAGATAATATTTATTGACCCAAAAAAATCATGCAAACCCTGTATCTGTTCCTCAGGCTTTTCTAGTTTAAAAAAATGACTTCGAAATTCCTGACAGTCTGCCAAAACGTTAATGTACCAACCAGCGTGTTTCCTGGCAATCCTTGTTCCTAAGTACTCACCATAATGTTTATGGATAGCTTTAATATGATCACAAATCGTATTTACTATTTGAATTTTTGGAGGGTGCTTTGAAGCGAACCCTTTTTCAAGGTAATGATTTATTTGTTCAAATATCCATGGATTTCCTTGAGCAGCTCTTCCAACCATAACTGCTGCTGCACCTGTGTAGTCTAATACATATTTGGCATCCTGGGGAGATGATATGTCACCATTTGCAAAAACAGGGATTTTGCAACTTTCTACTACAGTTGCAATAGTGTCATATTCGGCATTACCCAAAAACCGGCATTCACGGGTACGACCATGAATAGCTAAAGCTTTTACACCTGCATTTTCGGCAATTCGAGCAATTCTTATAGCATTACGATTTTCTGTACTCCATCCTGTGCGAATTTTCAAAGTAACAGGTACATCGACAGACGAGACTATAGATTTTAATATTTTTTCAACAAGTTTTTCGTCTTGAAGTAAGGCTGATCCTGCAGCTTTCTTAAGGACTTTTTTTGCCGGACACCCCATATTTATATCTATAATTTCCGCACCAAGCACAACATTTTGACGAGCTGCTTCAGCCATTATTTCTGGAACACTTCCAGCAAGCTGAATAGACCTTGGTGAGACCTCTTTGTTTGTAGCTAATCGGTGCTTACTTTTTACGCTATCCCAAAGTGAGATATCTGAAGTCAACATCTCTGAGGTAGTAAGACCCGCACCCATTTTTTTGCATAAGGTTCGAAATGGTAAATCTGTTATACCTGCCATTGGAGCAAGTAAGACCTTACCTTGGATTATATGTCGCCCAATTTTTATCAAACTTTGAAGCCTATATCAATACACATAATTAACTTAATACTTATTTTTAGAATACAAGATTAATTTTGACTTAAAGCTTATTCTATTATTAGACTTAAGCCAAGACATCGAATGTTCAAATTTTATATTTCTATGAATTTTTATGGGAATTTGAATAGGATTTTTTAGATACCTAATTTCTTTTCTAGGTAGTGAATATTAACGCCTCCCTTACAGAATTCCTTATCAGAGATAAGATCTTTTTGAAGGTGAATATTTGTTTTTATACCCTCGATATGAAGCTCATCAAGTGCATTTGCCATTCTAGAAAGAGCACCACCTCTATCTTTGCCGCGAGTTATAATTTTACCTATCAAGGAATCGTAGTATGGCGGAACTGTATATCCAGTGTAAATATGCGAGTCAACTCTGACTCCATTACCGCCAGGAGCGTGATAGGCGGTTATTTTTCCTGGACTGGGCATAAATGTAGATGAGTCTTCAGCATTTATTCGGCACTCAAATGCATGTCCCCTAATAACTACATCTTCTTGCCTTATGCTCAGTTGTTTTCCACCTGCAATCATTAGCTGCTCTTTCACGATGTCTATACCAGTGATCATCTCTGTTACAGGATGCTCGACTTGAATTCGAGTATTCATTTCAATAAAAAAGAATTCACCTTTTTCATAAAGAAATTCGAATGTACCTGCTCCGCGATAGTCAATTTTTATACAGGCTTCAACACAAGCTTTTAAAACTGCATCACGGGCTGCCTCGGGTATATTAGGTGCAGGCGCCTCTTCTATTACCTTTTGATGACGACGTTGTAGGGAGCAGTCTCGATCACCAAGATGAACTGCATTCCCCTTTCCGTCTGCGAGTACCTGCACTTCAACATGACGAGGATCCTCTAAAAATTTCTCCATATAGACTGTGTCATCACCAAAGGCAGCTTTAGCTTCGGCTTTAGTTAGTTGAATCGCATCAGATAGCTCTTCCTCATTGCGGACAACTCGCATACCTCTTCCACCTCCACCTGCCGCCGCTTTTATGATTACAGGATATCCAACCGAAGTACCAATTTTTTTACTACGAGCGGTATTATTATTCAGCGGTCCGTTTGAGCCTGGGACAGTAGGCACACCAGCTTTTATCATACTTGCTATAGCTGCAACTTTATCTCCCATAGTTCTTATTACAGAAGCTGTTGGACCTATAAATATAAATCCGCTTTTCTCAACTTTTTCAGCAAAATCTGCATTTTCAGCGAGAAATCCATAACCGGGGTGAACTGCTTGAGAGTTAGAGATCTCCATAGCACTAATGATTGCTGGCACATTAAGATAACTTTGCGTAGAAGAGTTGGGCCCTATACAAATTGATTCATCTGCGAGTAACACATGCTTAAGATTTGCGTCAGCTTTAGAATGAACTGCAACAGTTTTTATGCCAAGTTCTTTACAGGATCTAAGAATCCTTAGGGCAATTTCACCACGATTAGCAATAAGGACTT
>JGI24005J15628_10000095_pt1 | contig 63624 bp, 42 predicted proteins | sample LinPmetageLP40_FD_15628 | JGI IMG/M metagenome (IMG submission 15628)
GCCCGCCTCGAGCATTCATTAAGTGTTCGTAAATTGCTGTTGGATATGCTCCAGGAGCACTTGGCTGAGCCACAACGTCCACTGTAATAATTTCAAAATCCGATACATCACCGGAGTCTGTAACTTCACCAGAGCCCCTACTGGAAACACCAAGTTTTACTCCGCTATTAAGCATTGTTTCTACTAGTTTTCCCATAGGAGTTGGTAATATTTTTAGTTTACCATAACCGTTAGCATCTTCCATCCACATTTCTGTGATCATGTGTGATACACGGTCTAGGTTAATATTAAGGCCTTCTGGATGATCTACTTCCCCGAGTACACTGTATCCTCCTGTAACTTGATCGTTAAGAGTTTTGACAGCCCTACCAATTTCATTGACAGGATACACACGCTGATTAGCATTGCGTACTCCGCCTTGGATGCAAATACCTTTCATAAAAAGGTCCTTGCCATCATTAGCAGTTTCTACGACGATCTTCGCCTGGTCGAATGTCAAGTTCTCACGTAAGTTTAACATCTAGTCTTCCTTATTTGCCGACAATTGATTTTTTATTGTCTGCTGTATCGCCTGCGCCTTTTTTCTCAGCACCGTGGCCTTTTGACATTGGTTTCATTGCTTTCCCTGCTTTACCGCCTGGAACGTTTATGTTGCCCATGTTGTCTTCCTTAGGACTATTACCAGCTAAACCGCCAGCTGTCCCACCTGGACCAGCTTCGCCACCTGCAACTATATTTGCTGAGGTACCGTCACCCATTTTGTTAGCGCCTGCTACTGTACTTTTTGCATTCGCGCCGTTATCGCCGCCAATTTTTTGTGCATCTAGTCCACCACCACTTACTTTTTCAACATACTCACGCATTTGTTCTGCTTCTGATTTATTAGCTTCGTCAACATCTTCATCTGATGCTTCATCAACTTCTTCGTCAGTTGCTTCTTCCATGCCAAGATTGACACTCTCTTCTTCTGGAGCGTCTTCTTCTTCCTCGTCGTCACCGCCTTCGGAATCTTTATCGTCATCCTTTGAGTCCATGGAGTCTCCGCCCATTTCTGCATCAAATGCCGCTTTTAGTTTTTCTACTTCGTCTTGCAAATCACTAATGTCATCAGCCATGTCATCTGGTGAACCTGGCTCACCTTCGTCATCCATGCCCATTGGATCTTCTTCGCCTTTATCAGCGCCAATATCCATTGCCATGTCATCGCCTTGATCCATATCCATTGGATCTGCTTCAACTTCAAATTCGTCTAAATCAAAGTTTTCATCTAAGTCTTCATCTGACTCATCTACTTCTTCGTCTTTAGCTTCGTCGACTTCTTCATCATTTGATTCGTCTACTTCTTCGTCAGTTGCTTCATCTACTTCTTCATCTGTAGCTTCATCAACTTCTTCGTCAGTTGCTTCATCAACTTCGAGTTCGTCTTCTAATACTTTTTCGTAAATTTCTCTGGACTTTTCAACAACTATTTCGTGAAATAATTCTTCCGCGCCAGTACGGTCTTCGTTAACTAACTTTTCGAGCATTTCCTCGAACTTGTTACGATCTGCCATTTTCTTTCTCCTAATGAAATGTTATGTTACCTAAGGTTAGGCTGTCAGTTGTATTTACTCAATGTACGAAATATGGGTGTATAATAGGCTCAAAATGAGTCATTTTGAAATATAAGCAGAGATATTAAAGGATTTAGCAAAATCTCCAATGGCAATATGACTTAAATTAGCAAAATTTGCAAATGGTTCTGGTATGTAAGAATCCTTATTCTCTAACACTCTTATATATCTCTTTTGAGGAGATTTCTGGATTACACTACAAGTTTGACGTAACCAATTGCCATAATATGTTGCTCCGTCGTCCTCTCTTTTATAGTTTGCTGTACTTGAATATATATTATTCACCCTTTTATGTTCAGGTCCTATGCCTCTATAATCAAATCCCAATATGTATATTACAGAATGGTCGTGTATTGCCGCAAGATGTAATGCTGTTGGACCACTACTCCATCCCATACTCGGATCAAAGTAATTAAAACTTGTATAAGGTTCAAATGCTTTATTGTAATTTGTCCATACTTGGTTAGTATGATGATATCTACTCATATTAATTTCATGGATCATTTTAATATCCACAGCAACTAAGTAGTCAACAGTAGTTTCTCTATATACTGCATTACATGCATATAAAGTTCCGTATTTTTTTAATGGGTCTATTGGGATAGATTGACGACTAGTGCCATTACCTAGTACAAAAGCTATACTCAATTATCATACTCCACCGGCCTCTGCATCAGCCTTTATGCCATACATTTGTCTAACAAACAAGAGTTCTTTCTCTTGCTCTTCTGTATGTAGCTCTGCGGCTTTTCTTGCACGGTTTATCTGGCGAAGTGTTAACTTAGTTTTACGTGTATCATCTAGATCTACCGGAGATTGATCTAGCTCAGGCTCATAACGTTTGTCATCCACTGGTTCTAAAGTTTCTTTATCAAAATAAAATAGTTCACGTAGTATCATAGTAGTATTTATACAGTTACGTCAGTATTACCTTCAGCTCCCGCATCTCCTCCAGTTGGTAGTTCTGCACCAGCATCAGCTGTACCTCCTTCGATAGGACCCTCAGCATCAGGTGCTTCGTCTTCCATGCCGCCAATATCTCCAGCAATTCCTGCACCGCTAATACCAGCGCCTCTCATTTCGCCTTCTGCATCAGCTGGCATTGGATCTAAAGTTTCATCGTTTTCTTCACGCCATAAACGTTCATTTTCTGCAACTTCTTCTGCCGACATTCCTAAAAATCTTTTCATCGCAAATCTATTTGAAATATATGGTATAGCAACCATCTGTGTAAATGTTGGAATACGTGCATTATCAATTTCAGATTGTCTATAACTTGCAAAGTTTTGTGGTGGTTGGAATCTTAAATCAAACATTGCTGTATCAATATTAATTCCTTTTTCTAATACATAACGTTTAAATTCTTGATTTAGTTCCTCTACAACTAAATTTTGTAATCTTTCGCAATACGTATTAAATCTTAATTCTTGTATATATGCTGTTCCTACTCTTCCGTCGTTGTATTGTGCGGCTGAATCATCTGCACCAGTAGGTAGATAGCTTGAAGGAATACGCAACCCACGAACCAACTTGTTAGTAAAGTATCTAAGGTCATCAATTTCTCCTAGGTTAGTACCACCAGGTAATGTTTCTACCTTAGATCCACGACCTTCAGCAGTTTGTGGAAAGAAATAATCTTCATTAATTGATAAAGGATTGTAACTACTGTCTATAACATTAGTGCCTCCGCCTGTACTACTTGGGATCCTGCGTTGGTGGATCTCAGTTTTTACACGCTCAACAAATTGCATCGCTAAGTGCGATGGCATATTGCCGACATCTACATAGAACACCCTGCGTTCTGGAGCACGTTGTACCCTGTAGATGATAATAGCATCCTCTAGTAATTCTTTTTGTTTATATACTTTAAATATAGTTTCTAATAAACTATTACCAAACGGATAATTTTGATCTAGTCCTTCACTTAAACTTAAATGTACAATATTATCTGCATCAACCGAAATTTCTCCGTCTTCAGTACTAAATCGTGATCCTGATTGTTGTGGAGCATTTCCTACCATACCTCTAACACCACCAGCTGGTTGATAGTTTCCACCACCGCCGTTTATATTTCCACTTGTTACATGTGGAGTAGTAGCAACCATATCCTTAAAGTTTAAATTAAAGTTTTTAATAACATATTGCTCTGGAGTTTTTCCTTCGCTTTCGTTTACAATAATTCTGTTAACATTTGCACCGTCTACATGGAATAGTTTTTTAGTTTCTGGATCTCTAATAAAAAATTGATCACCATACTTAAAACAGTTCCTTAGTATTCTAAACATACGTGTTTCAAATTTGTTTAACTTACACCATTGCTGTAGATATTGCTGTATGATAGTAGTTTCTGTATTTGTAGATTTCTTTTTGAAGTCTATAGTAAATGGGGTTCTATTCTGTGAATTTTGCTGTGAACAGAATTCTGCTAAGATATCAAGAGCCGCATTAACTTCTGAATCCATATCCATAGTGTTATACTGCCCATAACGTTCAACTCTATTTGGGCTACCTACATAAACATCAGGTAAGTATGAACTATAATTAGTTCTTGCTGGACCTGGATTTCCGCCACCTCTTCCGCCACCTAACGGCGAGTAGCTTCCTCCCATGTTATCACCTGTTTGAACAGGTGTAAAATATTTCTTCCAACTCATATAATTTTCCTAATTATAGTCACCACTTAAACTTCTGTAACCTTGTTTGTTTATAACATTACCTAAACGTAGTACTTCTAAGATACTTGCATTAGTAGTATTTAACATCGTAAGCTGATCTGAGCTACCCGATCCGGACCCGCTACCTCCCGGTAATTTAGTATTACCAGCATTATCGCCTTTATAAAAAGGTAACCAACTATTATCTTTAGTCAATTCATCATTAATTTTTCCAAGAGCATCGCCCAACCGTTCCATTTGCTTTGCGTATTCTTTTAACCCACTAGCATCTAAATCATCACCAAACTTTGATAAACCTTCTAATGCAGTACCACTTAGTTTTACATTGTCAATAGCTGTTGCATCAATACCTTTAAATTTATTTAAACCTTCAACAATTTTATCAAAAGGTGAATCAGCACCAAAGAAACTAGTAATACTATCTAGTACCCCACCAGCAGTAAGTGATATTAGTGCAGGTCCTAGTAATCCAAGTGATGTAGAAATTTCTGCAAAGTTTGCCGCGCCTTTCATGTTAGCCATTTTTTCAACACCTGCGGCAATCTTTTCAACACCGTCTCCGGCCAATGAAATACCTTTTCCTGCAAGTGTTATTGCGGCGCCAGTACCAATAAGCATAGCTGTAAATACTGCGGCACCAATTGCTACTGGTCCGTTTGCAAACATTTTTAATATTGTAGTAAATGCTTTAAATCCTAGATATACAACACCACCAGCCGCAAGCATTGCACCTAATCCAGCTAGTCCAGCGCCTATTGTTGCTCCTGCAATCATTTTAAGTATGTCACCAAGTGCTGTAAAGCCGTTATCGGCAGCCATATCTGCACCATTTCCACCACCACCTGGTGGTCCTTCTTGTTTTACAGCCTTTTTACCAAATATAGCATCCATAGCCATTTGTTTTAATCCACTAAGTGCTGAACTAATATGAGGTTTCATTAGTTCTCCTAGTTTTGATAATCCTTTTGACAAATATACTCCTATGGTTTCCATAAGATTACCTTTTTCAAATGCTGTAACAAGTCCTTTTAGGTGTTTGGAAAATGTATCAACATACCCTTGTACAACAACCATATCAAATCCACTTAGTGCATCTCCAACTGATACTAAAGCATCTTCAACTGTAGCAAACACTCCTGATTTTATTAATGCATCTGTTATCTTATTCTTAAGTTTTTGAATTTCTGTACTAAACGCTGTTAGTTTATCTCTTCTATCTTTAGCCGCCTTTTCTTCTTTTTTTCTAGCGGCTTCTGCTTCTTTATCAGCTGCCGTCATCTTTTTCACACTTAAATCAACGGCTGTGCCAATAGTATTAAGTTTTTCTGCAAGCTCGTTACCTTGCTTAGCCGAAACAGCCAAGTTCTTCTTAACTGCATCTGGCATAGCGTTGTACGCTACTTGAGCATCAGACATTGCCTTATCAAATGCTTCTTGTGAAATTGTGCCTTTTTTCAGTTGTTCAACCATAGTACCTAGTTCAGGATTTAATTTTAATAAGGCCTTACCCATCATAGTTGTTGGAACACCGTTAGTGACTACCATATCAGCAAGAGCATCACCAATCTCTTTATTTTTAGCAGTATAAAATGCTACAGTATTTCTTACTGCTTCTTCTTGTTTTCCTAATGTTTTTACATATGCTTCAAAGTTTACGTCTGCAGATCTAGCATCCATTTGATCAGCAAGTTCTCTTCTTGACTTACCTGTTAACTTAGACAGTCTATCAAGTTCTAGTACGTATGCTCTAGCACCGTCAGTTTGTTGCTTTGAAGTCATTTGTTGAAATCTAGCACCTCTAGCCTGAATCTTCATGTAGTCGGCGGTAAACTCGCCCACTTCAGACATTGTTAATCCTAAGCTAGTAAATTGAGACGAATTTTTTGCTAGGGTAGCTTGTAGTTTACCAAATTGTCTTACACCGGCGCCGCCGTTCATATTTAAACTTGCAAACACTTCTGAACTATTCATAACAATGCTTTTAAAGCTATCCATATCCATAGCAGTTGAGGCCGCAATTTTTCTAAATTCTTGTAAGCCTCCACCTACATCAACACCTACTGCTGACAACTCTCTAAAGTCTTCAATTTGATTATCTATTGTAGATACTAATAACTGTCCAATAGACGCTAATGGTCCACCAAAAATAGGTATTGCACTAGCCGCACCTGCAATGTGACTAGTAAAGTCACTAATCTTAGTTCCACCAGTTAATAACTCCCCAGCTAACCCTTTAGCCGCACCAAATACTTGGCCAATACCTCGAGATAATGCATTACCTGCATTATCAGCTGACTCTTCTAATTCGTCTAATTCTTTAGATGTTTTTCCAGTTTGTTTAGCTAGGTCTAATAGAGAGTCTTTAGCACCTCCGGCACCTCCGGCTCCTCCTCCACCACCGCCGCCCTGTTGCATAGCTTTAAGTAGCTGTTTTAAAGTTGCTTCGGTGGCCGCGTTCTCGAGGTTTACTTCCTCTTGACCAATAGTACCTGTAACTTCTGCCATAAATTATCAATCCTATTAAGTACGCACATAAATATAAAAGATACATACTTGTATAATGTATTTATACGGAGAAAAACATGATTGAAAATAATGCGCCGGGCGTAACACAAATAACTGCTACAGGTGCTAACCCTTTAAAGAAATACTTTAGACAACCTAAATTATATATTACGTTGCCTAGCAAAGGTAGTTGGTATCCGTCAGGATCAATTGCAATGTCTGAAAATAACGAACTACCAGTGTTTCCAATGACAGCTAAAGATGAATTAACTTTAAAAACACCAGATGCACTACTTAACGGAGCGGCAACTGTTGAAATTATACAAAGTTGTATTCCAAATATTAAAGATGCGTGGTTAATGCCTAGTATTGATGTTGATGCATGTTTAATTGCAATACGTATTGCATCTTATGGTGAGCAAATGGATCTTACAATTACACCACCAGGCACTAACGAAGAAAAAGTATTTGGTTTAGATCTTAGACAGCTATTAGAAACTATGGGTCAATTTAATTTTGTTGAAGATGTTCCAATGAAATCTAAAGATTTTCAAGTCAAAGTTAGACCTGTAACTTACAAAGAATTTACAGCCGCATCGTTGTCTACGTTTGAAGAACAAAGAATGTTTACTATTGTTAATGATGCTGAAATGCAACAAGAAGAAAAACTTGAAAAGTTTGGACAAACTTTTACTAAACTTAGAGATCTTACAGTTGGTATTATTACTGATAGTATTGTATCAATTACTGTTGAAGATAATGTAGTAACTGATAGATCACATATTACTGACTTCATTAGTAATTCTGATAAAGAAGTATTTAAAGATATTACAGATCATATTGAAATACAAAAAGAAAACTTTGCTGTTAAACCAATGACAGTTAATTCAGACCCGGAGCAAATTGCTAATGGCGCACCAGAGACTTACGAAGTGCCCATTGTATTTGATCAAGCAAGTTTTTTCGGATAAGGATCATCAACTGGTCAATTGACGAGATCCTAAGAGAAGTAGATGACCTAAAAGGACAAGCAAAAGAATTCCGGCATTCAATCTTAAAATTGATGTGGTATATGCGAGGTAGTATTAGTATGGACGAGGCATTTATGCTTAGTCACGAAGATCGAAGTCTTATCAATGACATTGTTAAAGAAAATTACGAAGATACTAAAAAGTCCGGATTACCGTTAATTTAAACATCCATTAGTGGTGCTGGTGGTACCGGAGCTGGAGGTGGTCCTCCAGGAGGTATTGTTGAAGCAGTTACTTTAGTTGCTCCTGGCACCTTTGGCGCTCCTACTGGTGGTTTCTTAGTTCCTAATAGCATTGCTTTTACTTCTGCCGCAACACCAGCTTTTTTAATTTCATCTGCAAGGCTTGTTAACATCTTTTCACTAGCCTTTATGTTGTCCATACCGCCACTGTAATTTGCTTTTGATTTTTCATCAGGTGATACTTTTCCATCTTTATTGACGTCTGCATCATCAAATCCGTCACCATCTGCATCCTTTGGAGCATCTCCTGCTTGTGCATCATCTTTTGGTATTGGATCGCCTGTGTTATCGTCCTTGCCGTCACCATCTGCATCTACCGGTTTGTCCGCTGTAGGCTCGGGTGCTTTTGTCTTTGGATCTAGTTCAACTTTATTAGATTGACCAATTGATACAATTTGTTCGTCAGCTAATCCATTATCACTAAGTATGTTCATTACAGCTCCAGTATCAGTTGGACTACCAGCGCCTTTCCATGCTTTCATTAATTTTTCTTTTGTTACTTTATTAGCAAGTTGCTTACCTGCGTCTTTAACACCTGCTACAGTTTTACCTATACCTTTTTGAGCCGCGGCTCCTACAGCATCAACACCTTTGTTTACAGTTTTAAGTAGACTACTTCCTGCACCCATTGCGGCTTTGCCAATTTTACTACCAATTGAGTTTGGATTGTCTAAAGGTAACTCACCTTGTTTAGGTGGTGCTTCTGCAATAAACTGCTCAAATAAATGTGTGTATGCTTCTTCGTAGTCTATAGACTCAGTATTTTTAACACCTTGTCCGCCTTTAAGATCTAATTCTCCTTGTTCAGGTTTTCCTTTTATAACTTCCGCAGTTGCCAGGGCACTACCTATAGCTACTGCCGCTGTAGCTTGAGCAATTTTCTGTAATGTAGTATCAAGATCTGTTGTCATGCTTCCTGATGTATTAGGATTTAGAACATCTCCCCATATTGTATCTTTAAGCTCACCATCAGGTAAATTTTCTAAAATTTGCTCTAATTCTTTTGTCATAGAATTTGGCATCATTACTGCTTTTTCAAGTTTATATACAATATTACCATCAGCATCTACACCTTCAATGCTTACTTGAGCAGTTCCACCATATACCGTTCCGTCATCTAAAGTTTTAGTTACGTTTGATTTAAACACCTCTCCAACTTTTACATTCTCAGGAACACCATCTGCTTGTAAATCATCTCCAACTTGTATTGAATTTTCTGCTGACATATTAACGCCTAAATATTCATCTTGGGCAATAGCTCTATCTAAACCTTGCAACCTTTGTATTTCATCAATATTCTCTTGTGTTAAGCCTGCATCAAGTAATTTTTCTGTATTAGCTGTTACCCATTCATTGTCAGGATAGTCTGCAGAATTTATTCCATTAGCATTTAATTGCTCTGCGTCTATCTTTGCAACAACTTCTGTTTCAAGCTCGCCAGTACCTACACCGTCGGCATCCTTAACTTCAGAGCCATATTTTCTTATCTCTGTATCGGTACCTTTGATATCAAATTCTGATTGAACTTGGTCAATAGCTCCTTTTAAATTTTCAGCATCTGGTGCAAGCTCAAGTATCTTAGCATCTAGTTTTGCTAATTGATCAGTAGCTAACTTACTAGCGTCAGCATCAAGGTCGCTTTTTATAATTTCTGCTAAAGCACCTCTTGTTTGTACAAGGTCTTTAGCTGATTCTGCATCAAGGTCAGTAATACTTGTTGCGTCCATTGCACTAAGTCCATCAACATCAATTTCACCTGAAGCACTATTAATAAGTGTTTGTGTAACATCACCTGGTAATAAGTCTTTAATAGCACCGCCTAGTGCGCCTGCAACAGCACCAATTGCCGCTCCCTTAACGCCTTTACCAACTGCTGTAGAAAGTTTATCACCTTTCATAGTATTGTTAGCCATCTTAATAAAGAAACCAATTGCCGCACCACTAAGTATTCCGCCACTTGCAAATGCAAGCAATGATGTCATTGCACCAATAATAAATGCACTCTTAGCAGGACTTTCTTTTGCAAAGTCTCCCCAAGATTCAATTCCCTTAAGAACTTTTTGACCTACTGGATTACCTTGTAGTTGTTTCTTTAATTGTAATTTAAGTTTTTCAAACTGTGCATCAAAGTTTTTAATTGGTCCGCTGTTTTGTGCTTGTGTTGCTAACTTGTTAAGTGTATCAGTTATCTTTGCAGTTTGTTTAGCAATACTGCCGCCTGCTTTACCTAATACAGTTTTATTATTACCGCCGGCAGCCGCACTTGCTTCTGCAGATGTAAAGATAGCATCAATTTGCTTAGGAGTAAGTTCAGCTTCTAAAAGTTTACTATAACTTTCCATTAATGGCCAAAGAGTTTTCTCCCAAGTACCAATATGTATACGCTGTGCTTCAGTAAGCACATTCCAACTTTCATTTAGAATAGTTTGTGATTTTAAATTATAATTTGTAATTTCTGTAACTTGCATTATAACATTCCCGCTAGTGATTTCTTTTGAGCATCATTCAATTTATCAATTTTAGCCTGCAATTCAGCAGTTATTTTGCCTGGTTTTCCACCTGCATTGGCTTTTGTACCAGGTGCATTAGTTGTAGTACCACTTTTTGATCCACCACCTACACCTGAATTACCAGTTTTAGCTTGCATCTTATCTAATATACCGCCACCACCTGCAGGAGCTCCGCCACCACCTGGTGGAACTGGTTTGCCATCTTTGCCTTTAGGTGCTGCCGCCGCGTTACCGCCTGTAAGTTTATTACGTGCGGCCTGTTTCAATACATCCATAATTGTTTTCTTAGGAAGTATACCATCAGGTAACGCCATACCGCCAGCTGATAGATTATTCTGTTTCATAAACTGTGCAAAGTCTTGAGCAGTCATGTTTTTATCATTTTTGCCGTTAATGCCTTGCCATTTCTTAAGAGTCTTATATAATGTATTAGCTTCTTTGCCCATTTCAGCACTACCAGCCATACGTTCAGCACCAGGTAGCTTTCCAACTAAGCCTTTAACAGCATTACCAATACCACTTGTAGGTGCTTCAGCAATTTTTTTATCTTCATTTACTATATCATAAACATTCATGAGTAATCCTTAAACATTATTAATTGTATTTAGTGTATTAACTTCGTTAATACAAGTTTTCGTTAACACTCAAACTACTTACACTTCGTTTTGATTAAAACAGTTAATATATGAGAAGTAATTAAAGCATTATTACGTAGTAATAATGTAAATTGCTTCATGTAGATTGTTTCAGTCAGACGGAACCTGTTTACGGTCCCATCTAATCTTGACTTCATGTGAGTTCGTCACAGCCGAGACTTGGAAGTAGGTAATTGTTTATACACTTAGTTCAATGGGCTCTGACCTTACCCAACCTACGTCGACATCGCTTACGCTACCTCTCGCTTCGTTCCTTTTGCTAAAGAGTTTTTATGAACTGTGTTGTGTTTTTTGACTGGCAACATCCAATCTACGTCAATCCTGCGCCTTACTACCAGACGTGACTCAACGTGTTACGTGTGTTCCTATACGGATACGTTTTACACAGCGGTATATTAACCGGCCCGCTAACCTTAAGTGTTGCTTAATTTGCCTAAATGTTCTTTTAGTATTTGAGATCCGCCAACTCTAACATTGATAATACCATTATAGTATTCGTCAGTTTCGAGTACTCTGCGTTCAAACTGCTCACGTGCCTCTAAGTAACTTGCAATGCCTCTACTTGGACAAATATGTATAATATCTCTAGTAAAGTTTTCTTCGCCTAAATTTTTAACGTCTTCGTTAAGTCTATCACTAGATCCCCAATAGTCTTTCCAGTCACTTTCTTTAGTTCCACGTCTTTTATTTTTTTTGCCTTTTAATGGTGGCTTAGTTGTCTTAAATTTTGCTAGTTTCTTGCCTACGTACTTCATGCCATTAGTCTTATTTGTTATCAAGTAAACAAATGCTTCACATCCTTCTGGTAGTGCTTCAATTTTCTTTCCTTGATAAGTCCAATGCATACGGTACTTATTTTTAATCGCCTTTATTTGCCTCTTTTTTGGCTTTATGCTTCAAATGTATTTCGTCGCTTCTAAGTTTAGCATACTTTCTTATCTCACGCAACCATTTTCTGCTTTCTGCATGTGTTCTATGAGAGTTTCTTGCTTCAAAGTTTTCATTTGCTTTGAAATATGACAAATATGATTGGACTAATGCGTCATGCGGATCCTCATTCATTCCAAAATCTCAATGTCGTTTTCGTAGCTAGTAAATCCGTTCTCTTTAATAACTTTCATTACATTATTAACTCTTCCAATAAGTTCGTCTTTGTGCGATATGAGATAAACGTTCTTATCTCCTTCTCTTCCCATCTTTTTTAGAACAGCTAACGAATTTTCTACCCCAGCTGTGTCCATTCCACTATCAATGAGCTCGTCAATAAACAATAAATTTATCTTTTGATATAAACTTTCCCAAACATCACGGAAAGAAAAGCTCATACCAAGTATAAGTCTATTACGTTCGCCTCTACTTAAATTATCAAAGTCTAAATCTTGTCCTAACTGAGTAATCTCAACGTTTAAGTCATTCTGAAACACTACTTGGTGTGGCAATCCTAACTTATCAAGATAATATGTAAGCCTGTTGTTGAGATACATTAGGTTTTGGTCAATAATTTTCTTTCGAATAAAGCTATCCTTATTTGTAAGTAGCTTTAATAGAAAATCTTGGTGATCCTTAAATTCAGTTAGGCTATTTACAACACTCCAATTAACTTCTTGCATAGCACTATTATTTAATTCATCAATTTGTGTTTGATAGGGATCAGTATCCTGCTCTTTATTAGTTAGTGCTTGTTTTAAACTATCAACATTCTGTCTATGCTCGTATGCTTCTTTAGCATTATCATAAAACGTGGTAGGTTTGCCATTAATATCACCTATATTATCCAATGCTGACATAACTTCGGTTACTTTACTTGAAATCTCTAACTGATATGTAACTGCATCGTCCATTTCTTTGTTTTTACGTTCTACAATTTCTGTTTTTTTGTCTCCTTGTAGCTCTTGTCCACAAGTATAACACTTAGCATCCTGTAAATCTGCGATATCTTTAGATGCCTTCTCAATACTTTTGTCAGCACGTATTAGTGCAGGCTCTAATGTGCTTAATTCTTTTTTAAGAGCCAAAATAGCTTTATTATGTTCAGTCCAATTAGAGAGTTGTTCATGTGAATCAAGTTCGACGTCGATATCTAAGTGTTCTAACTCATCAATACTTAATTGTAACTTTTTTACGTCTTGACCTTTCTTAGATAGCCATGCACGTTGCGTTTTTTGTAAACTTCCAACAGTTGCACTAATTTTTTCGTTTGCAGACTGTATAGCATTAATTTTTAATGTCTCTTCTTGAATTGCATCTTTTGTTTGACGTGTTTGCTCTTTAAGTGCATCTGCTTTTTCACTTAGAATAGTGATACCTAATAACTGTTCAATAATAGCACGTTGGTCATTTTGCCGCATACTTAAAAACGGCTCAGTGTAGGTGTTTAGTGCAAGAATATGCTTAAACATATCGTGACTCATATCAAGTAAGTCGTTAATATATTCTTGTGTCTTACGTGAATCGCCTTGGGACTCGTCTGTCATTTCTTGTTCTTGGTTATCAACATAGAACTTTAATATATTAGGACTACGTCCCCGTTCAATACGGTAGTCTACATTGTTTTTTCCAAAGTGTAATGTTACTAACATGCCTTTGCTGTTAGTTTTATTGATTAAGTTATTACGTTTGATATTTGTAAGTGCAGTTCCGTATAATGCATAACTTAATGCGTTAATAATAGTAGTTTTACCAGTACCGTTACGTGAACCAGTATCATCGCCACCTTGATCTAAGTTTTCTCCTAACACAAGTGTTAAGTTCTCTTTATCAAAGTCGACTGCTTGGGTCTGATTGCCCACACTCATAAAGTTCTTTACAGTTAAATCTTTAATTTGTATCATAGTTCGTTATAAATGTCCATTAGCATCTTCTTATTGAAGTTGTCTGAGTCAATTGCCGCAATCTCGCCAGCAACAATTTGATCGACACTTTCAAATTGTTGTATATCCAGTTCAGTATTAATCTCTTCTAGGTGTTTTTGTGGGATTAAACTAATTTCTCTACATTTATATTGATTAATAAATGTTTCTTTTACAAAACTAGCTTCTTCAAAGCTAATTGGTAAGTCTAAGTTAACTCTTAGATACATATTAGCTTTAATAAGAGTAGCTTGTTCGTCAATTAACTGACTTAGTTTGATAGTCCGATACTTTGGGCATTCTTCCCAATCAATATACATCGGCTCAACATTATTTTCTCTATCAAGCACCATCATTCCTCGAGCATCATCCCATGCGTCAGCATAATTGTGTGGAAATGCATTACCAATGTAATGTACCTTACCTTGTTTTTGACGTTTATGAAAGTGTCCACTAAAAACATACTCTTGGTGTTCAAAATGTTCAGCTTTAAGTTCACCGTGGTCTGGCATCTGTACCATAGCATTCATATAAAAGCTAGGAAGCTCAAAATGACCAAACAAATACTTAGACTTAATTGATTTAATCTTCTTCCACTCGTCTCCTACTAGCCAAGGAACAAGTGCAACATCATCTTGTACGAATATTTCATCTATTACAGTAATTCCAGGAATATGTCTAGCAAACTCAGTTGATTTTACATCACGCTTGTCTTTGTAGTATAGGTCGTGATTACCTGCAAACATATAAAAGCTATCAAATGCTTTTCCTAGTTTCTCCAAGCAACGAATACCTGCATCCATTGTAGTAAGATTTAGACTATTTCTATTATGATTCCAGTCGCCACAGAATATACCTGTTTCACAACCATTATTTTTTGCAGTTTCAATAAACCAATCAACAAAATCTTCGCAATCTTGATTGTGTATTTTGCTATTACCTTTTAACCCCAAATGGATATCAGTAAACACCGCCGCCTTTTTAAACAAATTTAGATCCTCTATGATATGCTTCAACTAATATTATACAACAAAAAGATAGTAAAGTCAATGACTTATTTGGCTTTTGAATTTATTTCAGCTTCTCTCTTTTGTTCAGCTTCCCACATACCTTGGTTCTGCCTTGTGAAACTAGGATTCATATCGTTCATTTCTAAAATATCGTCTCTAATATTTTGATTTCTTTTTTCGATGTTAATTACTCGCACAAAACTGTTAGTTACAGCCGCAGTATAGTATGCAAAGGGATTTTGTGACTTAGATTCATCAAATTGTAGTCCAATTTGTGCTAATTGTAGTATAGCTTGTCCCCGCATTTCATCGTTATATGTATATCCACGTACATTACCACGTGTAGCGTAACGATCGCATAATTTCATCCACATTAGTGCAAGTTTATTAGTTGCTTTTCCTGCTGTTTTGTCAAAATACCCATTTTCCATACCACCTTGCCAGTGACTTTTTCCTATTAACATAAGTTCGCCTTTATCATCAAATTTATAATGTTGGAATGGGGGGAAATTAAGTTTTGTTTTTGTGTCAGCTACTGTTTTAGGGTTCTTTTTTCGACCGGGTTCTTCAGGTATATGTTCGAATGTCATAATCCTAAATACTAATTCTTCTTTAGTCATACTTTTGTAAGGAACTTCACATTCTGCTTGTTTAACTTTCTCGCCGTTTAATTTTCTACGTTCAAATTCAGCCGAACTTAGCTTCTTTGCTTTGTTTCTTTTTGCTTCTGCAATAGTCCTAATATTTATTTTGTTAATATCTGTTAAGATGATGTCATAATCTGCATAACTTTCTTCTGTATAGCTACAAAATGTGCTCTTAGATTTATGTATTTCTTTTAAAATATCTTTGTTGTTTAAGTAATTTATTCTTCTAGCCATAATTGCTCCAGTTATAAGACGTTACATATATTATAATATACATACATTAAAAAGTCAACTAAATAATACTATAGAAGGAGAAGTTATGGCTAACAACCCGTTCGCAAGTTTACAAAAGACTTTTGGTAGTGCTATTAATATAGTTAATACAGTTAAAAAAACTGTAGATACTGTACAAGCATTTGCAGATAATCCGTTAGGATTTATGAAAGGCATACGTAGTTTAAATTTACCTACAGATGCAATGCCAACATTTAAATCACGTACAGGAGCAACAGTTAAGACTCCTAGAGGTGAAAATGACTGGCGTGTTAGATTAAGTATTCCTCCTATAATGCAAGGAATGCCTAAAGATTTATTGAATCCATTAGTGCGTACAAACAACAGTATGGTGTTTCCGTTTACCCCTAGTATAATATTCTCCCACTCAGCAAGCTACAATGCATTGCAACCTACACATAGTAATTATCCGTTTTATAACTATCAAAGCTCAGCTGTGGACGCTATTACAATAGCAGGAGATTTTTTTGTTGAAAATGGTGAAGATGCAAAATATTGGATAGCCGCAGTAACTTATTTGCGTACAGTAACAAAAATGTTCTATGGAAATGGAGCGAATGTTGGTAATCCTCCCCCAATTATAAAACTTAACGGATACGGAGAGTTTGTATTCAACGATGTTCCGTGTGTAGTAACTTCGTTTAATATCGACTTACCACAAGATGTAGATTATATTAAAGCAACAATGAGTGCCGGAACACAACAATTTGCAGACGACTTTGCATCTGAGCCTAGCGGAGAAAGTGGACCTGCAACATGGGTACCGTCACAGAGTTTAATTTCTGTAACAGTACAACCAATTTATAGTAGAGCAACACAATCAGAATTTAATCTAAATGATTTTGTTAGTGGTGACTTAATAACTAGAGGAATTATCTAATGGCATCATATGGAAACACTAGTCCTTGGAAGAATACTAAAGTTGTAGACCGAAGATATCTAAGTCATTTTGAGATAAGACCGGTTCCTGCAGAATCTGATGATGTACTTTATACAATTGAAACACAATATACACATAGACCTGATCTATTATCGTATGATTTATATGGAACTCCGAAACTTTGGTGGGTATTTGCACAAAGAAATATGGACTCTATTAAAGATCCAGTATACGATATCGAAGCCGGATTAGAAATTTACTTACCTAAAGGGCCTGCGTTAAAACAGATGCTAGGAATTTAATTTATGCCACCAAATTTTAATTCATTAAAAAACAATATATCTAAAAAAGTAGATTCTATAAAAGAACTTGTTCCTGATATTGCAGGACAAATAGAAGCAGATTATAAAAAATTTACAAACGAGCTCGATGGCTTTGCAAATGGAGCAGTTAGTAGTCTTTTATCAGATCTTGGACTATCAGACGGCAGTGCTATTTCTAAAGTAACAGACAGAATTACAAGTGCAACTGCTAACAGTAGAACTTATAGTAACAACTTTGATTCAAAACCAGGAAGTATAGGAACTAAGATTAAACCTGGAGAATTAGTTCCAGGAAAAAGTCCAGGTCCTTGGCCTAATGAACTTGAGGGGTTTGCTAGTATGAATTCTATAATAACTCTTTCGGTACTTAGTAAAGATGAAGTTTCTGATCCAGACGGAACTTACAGAACTACTGGAATACGTCCTGAATCAATAATTTGTCGAAGCGGGGGATCGGGCAACAAAAAAGTTAAAACAACATACGAAAAAGTATTAGGAAAATCTTTAGAGTTTTTTATAGATAATCTTAGTATGAGTTCTCTTGTTACAGCGGCAGATGGCAACACTAATGTAAACATCTTAACATGGACTATTACTGAGCCGTATAGTATGGGATTATTCCTCCAGTCTTTAAAATCAGCCTCGCACGAAGGCGGCTGGGCAAACTATCTTGAGTGTACTTTTATGATTACTATTGAGTTTATAGGAACAGACGAAGACGGTAATATGGGAGTTGCTCCTTTTAGTAGAAGACACATTCCAATTATGATTACAGAGGCAACATTTAATGTTACTGGTGCAGGATCTGAATATGAAGTTAAAGCTCTAGTAAGTAATGAAAGAGGATTTCAAGATAGTGTACAGACTATGAAAACTGATATGAATATTACAGGAAGAACTGTAAGAGAAATATTACAATCAGGCGGCCAAAGTCTAACAACAATATTAAACACTAGACAAAAAGATAAAGAAGATAAAAACCAAATAAATGTAGGCGATCAATATGTTATTATATTTCCTGAAGATAGAACCAGCGCCTCAGGCAAGCCTCAAACTACTACTAAAAAAAGAACTCCTATGGCCACATCTCAATACGGCGGTGATTACGGAGAATTTGATACATCAGGACGTATATCTAAACGAGAGCTTACTGAAATATATAGATCTATTACCGGTGATGCAGACGGCGAAGTTCCTTTAAACTATGACGAATATGTTAATAGTATTACAGGCAGAGTGTCTGCTTCTTCGGAGGTAGGTAAAGCATTTAGAGAATATGCAAATAGTGATTTTGCAACTAATGTAATTGGAATGAGCCCAGTTATTAATAATACTGTTGAAACAGGACAATCTCCAATGGGGCAGCCAAAATTCTCTCAAGAAATGCAAGACAGTTATCCTATTTTTGCTAGAGGATCGTCACAACTTCAAACTAGCGGCAGTAATAGAATGTTTAAATTTAGTGCCGGAACAAAGATAGTAGATATTATTGAAGAAGTATTAATAGTAAGCACATACGGCCAGTCACTTGCAAAACAATTACAAGATATTAAAGATCCTACTGGAATGGTTACTTGGTATAAAGTTGAAGCTGATGTATATCCGGTAGGAGACAACACTGAAGTTGCTAGAACAGGTACTTCAGCAAATATATATGTTTATAGAGTTATACCATATAAAGTACATTCTAGTATATTTTCTAATCCAGCTACACCGTCAGTTGGACTAGACAAATTAAAGCAAGAAGTATCAAAAGAGTATAACTATATCTACACTGGTAAAAATAAAGATATTATAGACTTTGAAATTATATACGATTTTCAGTTTATTAAAACATACAGTGCAGATTCTGGATCAAGTAGTGCCGCTCAAAGAAAAGGAATGGCAAATCAATCAGTTGCAGGTAATCCAGACATATCAATGAAAACAGGAGACGGACTTTCTTTCTCTGATGACACTGCTTTTATTCCACCTGAAGGTTTGCCAAATCAAGTAGAAAGTATTAATGCAATAGCAAAATCTAGAGGCGGTAGTGAGATATCTAATTCAGACATCTCGGTTACTAGAATGTTTAATGACAGTTTAAACTCGGCTGATGGTTCTGACATGATTAACGTACAAATGAATATATTAGGTGATCCATTTTACCTAAGTGATAACGGACATGGAAATTATCATGCAGGTGATACTTCATTTACTGGAATGACAGCAGATGGGACTGCTAATTATAGTAATAGTAACATATACATTAATGTACTTTTTAGGACACCAGTTGATATTAATACAGATGCTGGCGATTATATATTTCCAGAAGATTTATTATTAGTAGAATCGTTTAGTGGTATCTTCTCAGTGCAAGAAGTTGAGCATAAATTTGAAGGAAACAAATTTACACAAGATCTAAAGCTATTAAGAATGCCAAATCAACAAAATACTAATAGTACTGCAAGTACAGCGGCTCTAGTAAAAGCCGAAGCTGTTGAAAGTTTAAATGAATTGGCACTTAAAGCACAAACACTAGCAAACAATGCAATACAAGAGACAAACTTCCCTAATAACATAATAGCATATCAAGACGAGTTATCAGAATTACTTCCGGTAATACAAGAACTCGGAACCATTGCTGAACAAGCAATTGGATCGTTAAATAGTGATGCACTAGCTACGTTTGGAAGAGTTGGCAAGTTAGCTAAACAATTAGAAGCTTCAATGGGAGATTTTGATCTAGCACAGGTTGGCAATAATTTCCAAAGTATTGTAACTAATCTTGAAGGATTTACAGGAGTTAAATTGGACCAAATTTTAACAAGTACACTTCCTGCCTTACCAGACTTGTCAGCCTTAGGTTCAAGTGTAGGATCAATAAGTGCCGCGGCACAAAATTCTTTTGCAATAGGAACAGAAGAAATAGATGCATTGAACAGTAATTTAAAAAACAAAATTGGAGGTGCAACATCTGCATTATCAAATCTTCCAGCAGTAAATCTTCCAAAAGTAGATCTTGGAGGGGCTAGAATTATTAAGAATAAGATAACCGGGTCGTGGGAGCAATTTAACTAATGGTTGCTAAGAGAGCTAAAAATTATATTAACAAAAGTTCTACTGGACCGTTTGAGGCTATTGTAGTTAATCACCTTGATCCTCATTACATGGGAACTTTACAAGTTGAATTATTAAAACAAACAGCTTCAGGTAACCAGCCTGAGCGTACAGGACAAATGGTTGAAGCAAGATATCTAAGTCCATTTTACGGAGTAACGCCATTAGGTGCAAATTCAAACAATGAAGGATATAAAAATTCTCAAAAGTCATACGGGTTTTGGGGAGTTCCTCCGGATGTTGGAACTACTGTATTAGTAATACTTGTAGAAGAAAACTTATCTAAAGCATTTTGGATAGGGTGTATACAAGAAGAAAATATGAACTTTATGCTTCCTGGATATGCTGGTACAGATAATCTATCAGATTTTGGTAGTAGAGCTCCTGCTACTGAATATAATAAAAGATTAAATTCTGTAAAACTTAAAGATGCTACAAAGTATAGAAAACCAGTACACGGAGATTTAGCAAGAGGATTAATACAGCAAGGATTACTTAAAGATGATATTAGAGGAATAACAACTTCAAGTGCAAGAAGAGAAGTTCCTAGTGCAGTATTTGGTATTAGTACAGGTGGCCCTCTTGACAAGAGACAAAATGCACCTAAAGATGGATTAGGTCCGTTTGGCGCTAAAGCTAGTATGCATACTCATAGACTAGGTGGCTCGTCTTTTGTTATGGATGACGGAGATGACAAGTTTTTAAGAAAAGGCAAAGCTGAAGATTCGCCAATGGAGTATGCAAGTCTTGAGGCAGCTGAAACAGGAGGAGATCCTACATTACCTGCTAACGAATTATTAAGACTAAGAACTCGTACAGGCCACCAATTATTAATGCATAATACAGAAGATTTAATTTATATAGGAAATGCAAAAGGTACTGCCTGGATTGAGCTTACATCAAACGGTAAAATTGATATTTACGCCGCAGATAGTATTAGTGTACATACACAAAATGATTTAAATTTTACAGCAGATAGGGATATCAATTTTGTTGCTGGTAAAAATATGAATATGGTTGTAGGTAAAGATATTAAAGCTACAACAGGATCTAACATGAACTTTGTAGCAGGATCAAATGCATTATGGAATGTAGGTGATGCTTATGAAGTAGCGGCTGGTGAGAATATTGCCCAACATGCTGAAGGAAATGCAACTTATTCTTCTACAGAAAATTCAAATTTCCTATCAGCTTCTAACATATTCATTGGATCAGCAGGAGCAGATGTGAATATAGATGCGTTTAAAAACTTTAATTTAAATGCAGATAAAGAAGGACATATACATTTAGGTACAGATTTACACGTTGAAACTAAGGGCGAAATAGATATAAAGTCTAAGGGTGAAATGGCAGTAGAAAGTACTGCTAGTATGAGGATTCATAGTAAAAATACATTAGATATATTAGGGGCTGAAGCAACAAAATTTTCGTCAACTACAAGTATTGATATGAATGGTGGAACTGCAATTAAAGTAACAGCAGGACAAATAGATTTAAATTCAGATGGTGCTATTGCTTCGCTGGCGGCGGCGGCTGAAGCAGAAGTAGCAGTAGTTCCTATTGCACCAACACCAACTACTCCTGAACCTCCTGCATTAGCAGATCAAGCGGCTCGTGTGCCACAACATGAACCTTGGTACGAACATGAACATTTAAATCCAGTACTATATACACCAGAAAAAACTATAGCTAATACACACCAAGAGCAAACATATGTTCCACGTATTTCCGATACTTTTGCAAAACAAATTGGAGTGCCTGTTTTTGGAAAGCCAACTCCAAAAATTGTACCAAAAACTAATGATGCTGGCGATGTTGGAGTTAGTACAAGCGGAACATATTATACTCCGGGTACTGCAAAGAACGAATACGGTGCTAAGTATGGAGAATTTGACACAGTTGATAGAAGAAAAACAGGAACTAGAAATTCAACAGGCGCACCTATTACAGGTGATAAGCGTGAAAGAGGTAGAATATTAGCGTCACGTATGCGAGCCGCAGGATTTACAGACGACGAAACATTACTATCAATTATTGCAGTATGTAATACTGAAAGTAATTTACTTCCAGCAGAAGAAGCAAGTTATGGTAATAATACTAATAGCTATATTAGAAGTATATTTAAAACAGCAACTAGAGGGGTTAGTGAGGGTGCTTTAACTTCAGCAAAATCTACAAAAACTTCTTTCTTTGAATTAGTATACGGTAATAATAATAAAAAAGGTCTAGAGTTAGGTAACCAATTTGATGGTGATGGCGGAAACTATATTGGTAGGGGAATTATACAGCTAACTGGTAGAGATAATTATGAAAGATTTGGTAAAAAAGCAGGACTTATAGACGAAGCATTAAAAGACGGTCCTCCAGGATCCGGTATAGGTGCAGAAACAAACAAAAATCCTTTCGGTGTTACAATTTTAGATAATCCAGATACATTAAAAAGTGACTATGTAACTAGTTGTGATATTGCCGCACAATTTCTTTTGGAAAGATATAAACCTAATAGAGGTAAAGGTATACTAGGTGATTTAAGATTAGCTATTAATCCAGGAGGGTATGACCATGCATATCCTAAAGATTTAGCATTTCGTAGACAACTTGATAACTCCTGGTTAGAAGAGCCTCAAGCTGAACAAACTGCTAATATTAATAAAAATGTTCAAGATGCAGGCGGTACCCAAGAACGACAAAAAGGACCATTTTAATGTGTAATGTTTTTATACCAGAAGTAAAGGTAGTAAGGCCAAGAGCAATATCTGATCTTACATATCAAGCTACAGATCTAGAAACAGGTAGATTTAATTATACAGGAGCAGAAGCAAATTTAGAAGGCGATTATCCTCAATCTATAGGAGGTGTAAATTCAAATAAAGGATCTCCTATAGCTTATGCAGATGTTGGACCAGTTCCTTCAGGTCCTGGATATGCTAAACTTAAAGCAATATTAGAAAATTCTATTATTGGAGATTGGAAGGAAAGAGGCAATCCAGGAAATCCCAATATTTTAGCAACTTATGAAGTATGCGGATTATCATATCAAAGCGATGGAAGTTCTATGGCAAATGCTTGGTGTGCGGCATTTGTAAGTTGGGCATTAAAAACTTCCGGCATTGAGAGCTTGCGTTCAATGGGTAGCCAAACATATAGAACATATGGATCTGAAGTTGATTGGAGAACGCTTGACAAAATTCGTTATTTAGATATAGTAGTTTTTAAATCAAGAAAGCGTTCAGGCGGACATATTGGGTTTGTAGTAGGTGCAGATCCTAAAACAAATAAACTTAAGGTACTTGGCGGAAATCAAGGAAACGATGTTAAGGTATCAACATATAGTGTTTCAAATACAAGCCAATATGTTGTAAATGTTAAAAGAAACTGGGATATACCGACAGAATTTGATAAACCGTTATTTGGCGCAAACAAACTTGCTGTTAATGCAACCTCAACAGGTACAGAAAGTACAACAACCTAAGTAGGTAAATACGTTATGAGCACATTAGAAAAAGATATTTTTGAAAGAATAAAGGTTACAGGATCAAAGTCACCTAATTTATCAACTTCAACATCTAAAGCATATAGAGGTCTAAGTTCAGTAAACCCTGAAAATAGTTCAACTACATTATATGATCTTGCATTAATTAAACAGGACTTAATTAATTACTTTCATATTAGGCAAGGTGAAAAATTAGAGAATCCTGAATTTGGAACAATTATTTGGGAAGTACTTTTTGAACCGATGACAGATCAATTAAGAAGTGCAGTAGCAAAAAATGTTACTGAAATTGTAAACTATGATCCACGTACACAAGTGAACCAAGTTACAGTTGACTCTTTTGAAACTGGAATTCAAATAGAAATTGATCTTACATATCTTCCTTATAATATATCAGAATCTATGCGTTTAACATTTGATGAAGCTAATGGTTTGATATCGTAATAAACTACGCAGTTATCCTAAACCAATAAATACATACGAGTGAAGGAAGGTAATATATGTCAACAACAGATAGACAAAATAGGTTATTAGTAGCAGAAGATTGGAAGCGAGTTTATCAAAGTTTTCGTAATGCTGATTTTCAAAGTTACGACTTTGATAACCTAAGACGAACAATGATATCATATCTTAGGACTAATTATCCTGAAGATTTTAATGATTATATTGAATCTAGTGAATACCTTTCTTTAATTGATTTAATTGCGTTTTTAGGACAAAATATTTCCTTCCGTATTGACTTAAATGCAAGAGAAAACTTTTTAGAATTAGCAGAGCGTAGAGAATCAGTTCTCCGTTTGGCACGGTTACTTTCTTACAATCCAAAGCGAAATCAAGCCGCACAAGGTTTACTTAAAGTTACTAGTATATCTACATCAGAGGAAGTTGTAGATAGTAATAATTTTAATTTAGCTAATCAAGAAATACAATGGAATGATCCTACTAATACTGATTGGTACGAACAGTTTATTAAAATAATGAATTCAGCACTACCTGTTAATGGAACATTTGGAAGACCTTTAAAAAAAGAAACAGTCGACGGAGTACCACATCAGCAGTATAGATTTAATGCAGTTAACACAGATATTCCAAAGTATGGATTTAATAAAACAGTACAAGGATCTAGTTTAGATTTCGAAGTTGTTTCTACAGATATAAATGCAGATTTAAAAAGTGTTGAAGAAGAAATTCCGTTAACTGCAAATAGTTTTGCATATCTATTCAAAGATGATGGCAAAGGACCGTCAAGTAGTAATACAGGATTCTTTTGTATGTTCAAACAAGGATCACTTGACAGTGGTCAATTTGTTGTTAATAATCCAACAACAAATCAAATAATAGATATTGATGCAACTAATATTAATAATGATGATGTATGGTTATATAAATTAGATTCAACAGGACAAGAGTCAGAGTATTGGACTAAAGTTGAAGCTGTTGAAGGAAACAATGTTATCTATAATAGTATTAGTAAAAAAATTAGAACAATTTATAGTGTGCTTACTAGAGTAAGCGATAGAGTAAGTTTAGTATTTTCCGATGGAACATTTGGAGAACTACCAAAAGGTGTATTTAAGGTTTTTTATAGAACTAGTAATAACCAAAGATATGTAATTAAGCCACAAGACCTGACAGGAATACAGGTAAGGGTACCTTATTTAAGTAGAGCAAATGTTATTGAAACTCTTACACTTAACTTAGAATTAAAATATACAATAGCTAATAGTAGTACAAGTGAATCAAACGAAAGTATTAAACGTAACGCCCCTTCAACTTATTATACACAAAATAGAATGATAACAGGTGAAGATTATAATGTTGCTCCGTTAGGAGTAAGTCAAGATATTATTAAAGTAAAAGCGGTTAATAGATTTGCAAGTGGAATTAGTAGATATTACGATTTATTAGATGCTACTGGAAAGTACAGCAGTACTAATTTGTTTGCTAATGACGGAATTGTATATAAAGAAGAATTAGTTAAAAAAGATAGTTTTTCATATACTACCCAAACAGATATTGAAAGTGCTATTACAAATAAAGTAGAACCAATTTTAAAAGATAGAAGAGTTTTAAATTATTACCTTACTAATTTTACAAAAATTATTACATCAGATTTAAAAGCAGAATGGGTACAAGTTACTACAGACACTAATAGAGGAACGGGATATTTTATAGACGAAACTGATGCAAAATATAAAGTTGGTTCTTTTACAGCTAACAATCTTAGATTAATTGAAGCAGGCTCATTACTTAAATTTGAAGCACCTACAGGGTTTCATTTTATGGTTGGAGATAAAACTACACTAATGGCAGGGTCACCTAATCATCCAGGATCTTTATCTTACAAATGGGTAAAAGTAACTAGCGTAAACGGTGACGGTACTACAAATACTACCACTGGGTTAGGACCTATCGTACTAAACGATAGCATTCCTTCAAATGCATTACTCACTGAAGTTAGACCTAAACTTAGTACAAAAATACTTGATTCTGTTAAGACACAAATTATTGACCAAGCATTTGCAAATAACACGTTTGGACTACGATACGATGTATCTACTAGACAGTGGAGAATTATTACAGAAGTAAATCTTAATACTACTAATGCATTTAGCACAGGTAAAACTGGAGATGTTAGTAGCCAAAATCTAGATGCAAGTTGGCTACTATGGTTTAAGACTGATGGTGAAAAATATGATATTACATATCGTGCATTGCGTTACGTTTTTGAAAGCGATACTGAGATTAAATTTTATTATGATAGTAGTGATAAGATTTATGATAATAAAACAGGAAAAATTATTAAAGATAAAATTGAAGTTCTAAGTATTAATACTCAGCCGGGGTCAACTACACCGTTTACAACAGATTATAATTGGGAAATTACAAAAGAGTATAGAGATGTGGATGGCTATGTTGATACTAAAAAAATAGAGGTTGGATTTTTTGACGAAGATGATGACGGAGTAGTAGATAATCCAAACTCGTTTATTGATATTGTAGCAGAAACAGTTGCACCAACTACAAAATATATTTTTCAAAAACTATATACTACAACCGACGGAGTAGAAGATTTTAAATATGTAACAACTAGTGTTGAAAATATTACTGTTTTAACATCTGAATCAGCAATGGGGGCATATAGTTCTTATGATGCTAATGAAGTATTTTATTACATTGATACAGGGTTATTTAAGCAGTTATCAGCAAATAAACTTATACTAACACAAATATCAACTTATAAAGCATTCTTAGGAAGACCAAATTTAAAATTTAGATATGTGCATGCCGCAGATAATAATAAAAGGATTGATCCTAGTAGCACAAATTTAATAGACACTTACTTACTAACTAGATTGTATGATATTACTTATAGACAGTGGCTTAATGGAGATGTTACTACACAGCCGCTACCACCTAGTAGTGACCAGCTATACAGAAGTTACGGTGTTGAACTAGATAAGATTAAGTCTATAAGTGATGAAGTAATCTATCATCCGGTAAAATATAAAATACTTTTTGGTGAATCAGCGGAGACTAGTTTGCAAGCAACTTTTAAAATAGTAAAAAATACAGAAACAGTTACAAATGATAACGAAATTAAATCAAATGTAATAAATGCAATGAATGAATATTTTAGTTTAGAAAATTGGGAGTTTGGAGAATCTTTTTACTTCTCAGAACTATCAACATATATAATGAATCAAAATGCACCTAATATTAGCTCTATAGTAATTGTTCCAAACGAAGACACTCAAGCATTTGGTTCATTATATGAGATTAAAGCAGAGTCAGATGAAATTTTTATAAGTGGTGCAACCGTTTCAGATGTAACTATAATAGATAGTATTACAGCAACTAGGTTAAAAGCATCAGGAACTGTTATAACAGCAAGTACAGAAACAGCAAATACCGGAATACAAAGTTCTAGCACATCATACAATTCCTCAATTAACTCTGGAAGCTCAAGCAGTTCAAGCAGTTCAAGCAGTTCAAGCAGTTCAAGCAGTTCGGGTAGCTCAGGTAGCTCAGGTAGCTCGGGTAGCTCGGGTAGCTCAGGCGGAGGGTATGGCTACTAATGGCGTACGATGATCAAAAAGACTATCCACTTCCATTTAATGGAAAACCAGGTAAAAGAAGAACGTCAGAATTATTACCAAAATATTTCCGATCAGACACAAATGAAAAGTTTTTAGGATCTACAATTGATCAAATTACTTCTCCGGGAACAGCTAAAAAATTAAACGGATATTTTGGTAGAAAGACAGCACCTGCATATAGTCCTAGCGATAATTACTTAGGTGATGTAACTACTACTAGAACTAATTACCAATTAGAACCTGCATTAGTTTCTAAGGATTTATTAAATAACGTTTCATTTTATAAAGACTATAACGATTTTAGAAATCAGCTTGATATATTAGGAGGTACTACTTCTAACGAAAGTTTATTTAATAGCCAAGAATATTATGCATGGGACTCGGGTGTAGACTGGGATAAACTTACTAACTTCCGTGAATACTATTGGCTACCAAGCGGACCAGCACCAATTTCAATTTTTGGACAGTCTGATGAAGTGACAAGTACATATACTGTAAATAGTATTGACAATGCTGGTAATAAAGGTTATGCATTCAACGGCAACCTAGCACAGAATCCTACATTAGAATTATATAGAGGCCAAACTTATATATTTGATGTAAGCACACCAGGTCTTCCGTTTACAATTAGAACTTCAAGATTGATCGAAAGCGATAATGAATATTCAACTGGTATTACTAATTCTGGTGTTGATAATGGTGTAGTTACATTTACTGTTCCTATTAATGCACCTGACAGACTATACTATGTAGCAGAAACCGATGTTAACACAGGCGGAACATTTAGAATTGCTGAAATTGAATCAAATACATCTATTGATGTTGCGACTGATATACTAGGTAAAAAAACATATACCTCAGCAAATGGTACCGAATTAATGAATGGTATGAAGCTAAATTTTACAGGTACAGTTACTCCTGAAAAATATGCAACAGGATCTTGGTATGTTGAAGGTGTTGGCGATAAAATTATATTAATAAAAAATACTGATTTAGTAATACCTCAAACATATTCAGCAGATGTAGAAGTATTATTTGATGCAAATAATTTTGATAACTTGCCATACGGCACTGCTAGTTCATATGCCGCTACTAAAGATTATGTTGTTATTAATAGAAGTTCTCCTGATAAAAATGCTTGGACTAGAAATAATAGATGGTTTCATAAATCAGTTCTTGAAAAAACAGCATCACTTAACGGGCAGATATTCAATATCGATCAAAGTGCAAGAGCAAAACGTCCTATTATTGAATTTAATGCAGGAATAAAATTACATCAATTTGGTACAGAAGCAAAGGCCGAAAATGTAGATCTAATTGATACTTTTACTACTGATGTATTTTCTACTATAAATGGTAGAGAAGGATATAACATTGATGGTGTTGATGTTACTAATAATATGCGTATTTTGTTTACAGCTGATCCAGACTTACTTGTAAAAGATAGAATTTATAAAGTTAAAATGATCAAACATAATTCAACTGTATCACAGATTGCATTAGTTGAAGAAACTGATACGTTACCAATTACTAATCAAGTTGCATTAATTACTAAAGGAACTAATGCCGGTAAGCAATATTACTACGATGGAACTACTTGGAAAGTTGCTCAGCTTAAAACAAAAATAAACCAACAACCATTATTTGAATTATTTGATAACAACGGAATTAGCTTTACTGATTCTACAACATATCCAGTAAGCAATTTTGCAGGTAATAAAATTTTTAGCTATAAAGTAGGGACAGGAAAGAACGATGTTGAATTAGGGTTTCCAATTACTTATAGAGCTTTAGAAAACGTTGGTGATATAACTTTTGATTTTAATCTAGTAACTGATAGTTTTAGTTATCAGGTTAATAACACTCCGTTATTAAAAAATAGTGATGTAGGATTTTATAGAATATATACAGACATTGATAGTTTTACTTATTGCAACGGATGGAAAAAAGCAAGTACAAATACGATTTCAAAAGTTATTAGACAGTATGATGTTATTACAGCCCAAACAGATTTTAATATTGATGTATATAATAACAGTAGTACACTAACAGATTTAAAATGTGCAGTTCAAGTTAATAATAAATGGAGATTTGATTATACACTTGTAGATGTCGATGGATTTAAGACGGTTAGATTTTCAAAAGCAATTCCTGCAAATAGTAGTGTGATAATTAAGACTAATAGTGATACAGTTAAAAATGCTAACGGATATTACGAATTTCCACACTCAATGGAAAAGAATCCAGAAAATGAAAATCTTAGTACTTTTACTTTAGGAGAAGTTAACGATCATGTTAATACTATGATTGAAGACTTACCGGGATTTGTAGGAATGTTTCCGGGACCAAGTAATCTTGCAAACCTAGGTAATATATCTTCATATGGTAGAAAATTTTTACAATATGCAGGGTCTCCTAACACTACTGTATATCATGCTACTGATAAAGATGCAAACGTAATTAAGGCAATTGACTATGCTAGAAAAGAGTATAGAAAATTTAAAAGATCCTTTATACAGATTGCTGATACATTAGGTTATGATGGACCTATAAAACAACATGTTGATTTAATATTAAAAGAAGTTAGTAAAAATAAAATAAACACAGACCCTTACTATTTTAGTGATATGATCCCCTCAGAAGGATTTAAACGTTTAGAGTTTTCTGTATATGATACAGAAAATAACTTCTTTTCTTTAAGTAAGGCACATAGTTTAAGTTCTTTATCTTCAGAGGCAGTATTAATATATAAAAATGGTATTCAATTAATACATAATAAAGATTACACATTTAATACAGACGGATTTGCTGTTATAACAGCAACAAAAGCCAAAGATGATTTAATTGAAATATATGAATACGAAAATACAGACGGTAGTTATATTCCACCAACTCCTAGTAAGTTAGGATTATATCCTACATATTATCCAGAGATAATTGATGATAGCACTTATCAAACTACTACTAGAGTAATACAAGGTCATGACGGTAGTAAAACAATAGCATATATGGATTATAGAGATCAGTTATTACTAGAATTAGAAAAAAGAATATTTAATAATATTAAAGCAACATATGATACTACAAGATTAGATATACATGACTATATTCCTAGTATAAGAAGAGATACAAAGTTTAGTAAAGTACAGATTGACTCGGCAATGATGCGTGACTTTGTACAATGGACAGAAAGTTTAGGGGGTGTTGATTACACCAGTAGTAGTAGTTTTTATGATAGATCTAATAGTTTTACATGGAATTATACAGGCATGTCAACCCGAGATAATAAAAACTTACCAGGATTTTGGAGAGCTGTTTATAAAAATGCGTATGATACAGATAGACCTCATACACATCCTTGGGAGATGCTAGGCTTTACAATAATGCCCACTTGGTGGGAGTCTGTATATGGATCAGCACCATATACAAGCGACAATTTAGTTCTATGGGAAGATTTACAAGAAGGCAGAGTTAAATCACCAGGAGTACCAATAGAAATTATTAAGAAGTATAAGAGGAAAGATCTACTTAAAAATATTCCTGTTAATGAAAGTGGACAACTTTTAAGTCCGCAAGAAGCTGGATATAGTTCAGGTTATGTATCACCTAATATTTCATCAAGTTTTAAATTTGGAGACGAAGCTCCGACAGAAACTGCTTGGAGAAGAAGTGGTGAATATCCGTTTAGTTTAATTAAGTCTTGGGTACTAAATCAACCTCATAAAGTAATGGGATTAGGATTTGACACATCTAGAATGATAAAGTCGTTATCAAATCAGTGGATATACAAAACATCAGGTACAGCATTATCGTCAAAAAGCCTAGTTTATCCTACATTAATAACAGATACAACAGAAACACATACATCAGGATTAATTAACTATATTGTTGACTACCTAAACGGCGAAGCAACAACAAATTTTGAAACATATAAAGAAAGTTTTAAATTAATTAAAAATCAGTTAGGTATTAAATTAGGATCTTTTACTGATAAAGATAAGTTAAAATTTATATTAGATAGTAGAACTCCTTTTAATAAAGGAAATGTATTTCTTCCAGCAGAAAATTATAATATTTTTCTTAATAAAAGTTCTCCGTTGTCAGTAGCATCTTATAGCGGTGTAATGATTGAAAAAGCTACAAAAGGATTTATAGTTAGAGGATATGATACTACAAATCCAACATTTACATATAACGAGCCACAACAAACTATAAGCGACCCAAATATTAATGTTGGTGGTATATCAGAATCGTTTTTAGAGTGGGCATCAGGACAAAGGTACTTAGTAGGTACTAATGTTAGAGATAGTAATAAATTCTATAGAGTCAAACAGAATCACACTAGTACTACTTCATTTGATGCTAATAATTTCCAGTCGTTAGTTGAACTTCCTACTACTGGCGGTGTTACCGCAGTATATAGAAAGTCTTTTGATAATAAAGGAACTGTTGTTCCTTATGGTACACTACTTGAAAGTATTCAGGATGTTGTTGACTTCTTACTTGGTTACGGAAAATACTTAGAGTCTGTAGGATTTAAGTTTGATTACTATAATAAAGAATTACAAATTGTTGAAGACTGGAAACTAAGTACAAAAGAATTTTTATATTTTACAACACAGAACTGGGCAGCCGGAACAGTATTATCAGTTAGTCCTTCCGCTACAAAGTTAGAATTTAATTCAAAGTATTCAGTTATTGATAATTTGTATGATAGCTTTTATGATTACAGCATTTTAAATGCTAGTGGAGAAAAAATAACTGAAGAATTAACAAGGCTTAATAGAGATTCAGGAAATTTTGTTGTACAACTTAAAAATACTGCTGATGGATTGTATCACATAGTTCTTCCAACAGTACAACTTGAACATGTTATAGTTTTAGATAATAGCTCAGTATTTAAAGATGTAATATATAGTCCTGCTACAGGTTATAGGCAAGAAAGAATTAAAGTACTTGGATATGTTGCCGCAGGTTGGGACGGTAGTTTAAATATTCCTGGATTTATATTTGATTCTGCTATAATACTAAACTGGACACAATGGACTGACTTCTCTATAGGCGATATAGTTAAGTACAAAGAATTTTATTATACTGCTAATAGTGATGTACCTGGCGCAGAAATATTTGATCCGTTAAAATGGGCACGTCTAGAACAAAAGCCTAATCCAAAGTTAATGCCAAACTTTGATTATAAAATTAATCAGTTTGCTGATTTCTACGATCTTGATTCAGATAATTTTGATGCTGATCAACAAAAAATGGCACAACATCTAATTGGTTATCAAAAAAGGCAGTATCTAGAAAATATTATTAACGATGAAGTAAGTCAATACAAATTTTATCAGGGGATGATAGCGGATAAGGGTACAAGGAATGCGATTGATAAGTTATTTGATAGTTTAGCAAGTGCTGATAAAGATAGCGTTGACTTTTTTGAAGAGTGGGCAATTAAGTCAGCACAATATGGTGCAAGTGACGGGTTTGAAGAAATTGAATACCAATTAGACGAATCTAAATTTAGACTAGAACCTCAGCCTATTGAATTGGTAAGTGTATTACCAACAGCATCAACTGATTTGACATATAGAATTCCGCATTATGATGTATTTTTAAAGCCAAAAGATTATGAAACAAATAGACTTCCAACAAAATTTTTGAATGATGAATATGTAAAAACAGTAGGATATGTTACCGGCGAAGACGTTAACAGAGCAGTTTCGACCCCTGCAGGAATAATGAGATTTGCTACTAGCGATTTAGACAAGGGATCATACGTCTGGGTAGCAACAGATGATCTAACATGGGATGTGCTAAAACATATTGATAGCAATATAATAGTTCAATCAATAACACAGGAAGCTCAAACTATTACACTTAACTGTGATAGGACAGTTAATCTTGCTATTAATGATATTATAGGTCTTTACAATATAGATCAAATTGTAGGCACTGATACAACAGCAACAACAGTAGAAGCATTTTATACTATTACTGATGTTTTTAATAATAAGATTGAATTAACATCAGAACTTGCTGATTGGGAAAAATTATCATCACTTACTAACCTAAATGGAATTATAACAAAGTTTGCAACACAAAGAGTTACTACATTATCTGAAGCTAATAATCTTAGCACTAAAGATTTACAATCAAAAGAAGTTATTTGGGTTGATGACGATGATACAGGTAAATGGAAAGTTATTAAAAATTCTCCTGTGTATTCTCAAGCCCAAACACTTAAAAGTAGTCTTGCTTTAGATAGTACCCAACATAATTTTGGACATAGTATTGCCGTAAACGAATCTAATACATTATTAGCTGTTGGTATTCCTGATAAAGGAAACGGAGAAGTACATATTTACAAACGTTCTAGTGATGCAAATAATTTAATATTTGATCAAACAATTAGTGCTCCTTCAACCTATGTTGATACGTATGATGGAAGCACAGAAATTACATCACAAAAGTTTGGTGAAAGCCTTTCGTTTAGTCCAGACGGAAAATATTTAATTATTGGATCTCCGCATGCAAGTAATGTAAAGACAGCATTTAAAGGAGAATATGTTGAGGGTAGTAATTATAATAAAAATGATATAATAAAATATGGTCCTAACTTGTTTAAAGCAATAGCAGTTATTGACGGTGCAGTTGGGTCTATTCCGTATACTACTTTTGATTCGTATGCTGATATAGTAACAGACACTGATAGTTCGTTGCTTAACTTACTACAAACAGGCAACTATAAACTTAATAGTAAAGCAAATACAACACACTTATTAGTTAGAGCTCCTAAACAAGCATATGAAGGCTCTCAGGCAGGAGACAGTATTGTACTAAACTGGAATAATTACAGTAGCATAAACATTCAAGGAAGTAACGTTAGTGTTGAACCGTTTGATGGAGAATTCCCACAGATAACAGGTACATTTTTAAGTGCTACTCATCCTATTGTACATAAAGTTGAAAATGTTTTACATATTGCAACGTTCCAAAACTTACCAGGTGTAGGACAAACGGTAAACAGTGCAGTTGCAAGTGGTACAGTAGCTTATGTTGGCGATGCAGACGGATCGGCGATAGTTTATGTTAAAGATGTTAATGGAACATTTGCATCAACCGGACAGTTATTCATAGAAGATATTACTGTAGGAGATTATACAGAAGACTATGTAAATCCTTCAAGCAATGTTGGTGGATATTGGATGATAACAACACCTGCATACGAAACATCAGCAGATAGTTCAAACATATTTGTAGATCCAGGACATAGTTTAATATATGTAGATGTTATTAAGCAAGGTTCTGCTAGAACACCAAACTATTATTTTAATATTCAAGATAATATACAAGCTATTGGAACAAAAACTAGTTTAAATGATCAGATATCATTTATTGAAAGTTTTACATATGAAGGCGATCCTGGAGAAGTTTTTGCAGTACAACCTTCAAATCAGTGGGCAATAAGAGTTCCTAAAGCATTTTCAGATACAAAGACTACAGGTGATGACTTCTATCTTAAGGTTGATAATCAAAGCGGCCAAGTTGATTTAACAAGTACAGCATTTACATTTGATATACTTAATAAGCAACATACTATTGCTGATGTATGGGACGGATATATCGACTTTGTATTTGATAACTTTAGTACACTTAATCAGTTACCATTTGAACCTGCAATTGGTAGTATAGTTAGAGATTCATCATCGGGTGCTACTGCTGAGGTTGTGTTTTATAAAAGACAGTTTAACGATGTAAGGATTTACGTAAAAAATGTTACAGGAACATGGAGCTTAGGTGATGACTGGAGTCAAACTACTGATATTATTAGACAGGGCTCACCAGATAGAACTATGGGAGAAGTTAAAGCTGTATCCTTAGGTACATCTGTTGTTGGTAAAATATTTATTATTACAGAAGCAACAAACTTTGCTAACGTTGCAACAACAGAACTAGTAGACAAAGAATATTGGATCTATAATGAAATTACGTTACAGGGTATCGCTAGGGGTGCTAACATTCCTTCTAGTAATAATAATGACTGGGGACAAGTTAATAACTTAGTTGCAAGCAATACTTCTAATGCTACAGGAAGTGGACTAACACAAGAAGGTATGATCTCTGTTTATTCAATAAGCGAAGTTAATCAATTTGAACATAACAATTCCTACGTTATTCCAGAAAGAGAAAATTTTAAAAAGTTTGGCGATGAATTACAAATAACACAAACTGGTGTCGGAGTTAATATTTTGTATAGAGTTGCTATTGCTTCAAATGGTAATAATACAGAGTCTAATCCAGGTAGTATACATTTTATAAAACACGGACGTGAAAATACTATAGGAGACACCTTTGTAGATTACGATTGGCAGTTAGATATTAATCCGTTGTTTAGAGGCGAGTTTAATATATCTACTTTTTATAAAATAAATGAAATAGTAGTATACAATAAAGAGTTATATAGTGCAAAGCAAAATATCGCTAGCGGATCAGTATTTACTATAGCAAATTGGACTAAGCTATCCAGTACTACTACGCATGTTGGGTATATACCAAGTACTCCGGAACAATTAGTTATAGGAGAAGGGATTTATACACCACAAGGCGGAATTAGAGACTTTGCTAGAAAGTTTGATCAGGATAAATTAGGACAAGTACTAATTACTAGTACCAAAATCCAAGGTAATGACAGTACAGGATCTAGAGCAGTAAACGTTTATCGACAGGTTAACGGACAATTTACTATATCTCAGACTATTACTGCACCGTATACTGATGTAAGTACTGATACACTTACTGGATACGGCGATGCAATATCAATTAGTGCAGACGGCACTTTGATTGCTATAGGAGAGCCTTATAATAGTTCAGTTGCAAGTACTCAAGGTAAAGTTTATATCTATAAGCAAACAGCAGGAACATTTGCATTATCTCAAACGCTAACTAGCCACAATAATGAAGTCGCTGAACAGTTTGGTACTGCTTTAGGATTTGATGGAAATGTTTTAGCTATTACATCTTTACAAGGTAATATCGATAAACCAACAACATACGACTCAGACACTACTTACTTTGATAATAAATTTACTAAGTTTAAAACAGTAATGATGGATAGTGGAGTCATTTACACTTACGAAAGAATTAACGAAACGTTAGTATACGCTGAAGAATTTATGTTTGATGATTCAGATTCTATGATGTTTGGTAAAAATATATTAGTAAGCAATAATCATGTTTATGCTAGTATGCCTCATATGACAGATTATAATACGTACCAAGGTATGGTAGTTGATTATAGAAAACTTCTTGGTACTACTGCATGGGTTACACATAGAAGTCCACTTGATCAGGTTGACTTATCTAATATTAAAGGTGCATTTATATATAATACAAAAACTAATACACTTGTTTCTGATATTGATTTAATTGATCCTGTACAAGGAAAAATTCCAGGACCGGCAGAACAAGAATTAAGTTTTAAAACATATTATGATCCTGCATCCTATAATATAGGAGATGCAAGTGTTGTAGTAGACACATATGGCGGATGGACAAGCGATACAGTTGGTAAATTATGGTGGGATCTAAGTGCAGTAAAGTATTACAATTATTATCAAAATGATATAACATATCAAACTAATTTTTGGTCAGAAGTATTTCCAGGAACAGATATAGCAATATGGGAATGGGTTGAGTCAGATGTACTTCCAAGTGAATGGGACACTTTAGCAGATACTGAGGAAGGTATAGCACAAGGAATAAGTGGATTATCAAAATATGGTGATACCGCTTATAGTCAGCAATTAGTTTGGGATAAGATTTCTAATTCAACATCAACAAAATATTATTTTTGGACATTGAATAAGAAAACTACACCAAATGTAGATTTTAGAAATTTAAGTGCAAGTGCTGTACAACAACTTATTAAAGATCCTGCAGGTTCGGGATATAAATTTGCCGCACTTATGTCTAAAGATAGACTTGCATTATATAATGTAGCACCTTTAATGGAAGATAAGAATATAGCTTTAAATATACGCTATTGGACAACTACTAATAAAAATCAAAATATACATAATGAATATCAAATGATTGCACAAGGTGTTGCAAATAGTAAACCGAATAGAGATATTGAACGTAAGTGGTTTGATAGTTTAATTGGATATGATGTTAAAGACAGGTTAGTACCTGATCCTGCATTAAGTGTTAAATTAAAATACGGAATACAGGATAGACCTAGACAAGGATTGTTTATAAACAAAGCAGAAGCGTTAAAGCAAGTTATTGAAAGAGCTAATGATGTACTAAAAAAGAATATAATCGTTGACGAGTTTGATATTAGTAACTTAGTTAAAAGTGATCCAGCACCAAGTACTAGTACACAACTATATGATGTAGTAGCTGATACAATGGAAGATGTAGCATTTGTCGGAATAGGAAATAAAAAGACTCCTACACTAACACCTACAGTGATAGACGGCTCAATAACTCAAATATTAATAACAGATGCCGGCAGAGGTTATATAGATTCTACCTACACTAGTGGTACTAGAAAAGGTCCAAAAATTACAGTTACTGGCATAGGTGAAGATGCACAAATAGAATGCACACTAAACGAACTTGGACAAATTGCTACAGTAAATATTCTTAATGCAGGTACTGGATACGATGCAAATACTATACTTACGGTTAGACCTTTCTCAGCACTAGTTAGTTCAGACTCAAATGTATCTAATAAATGGAGCATATATGAGCTTATAGGAACTAAGTGGGTAAGGAGTGTAAGTCAGAGATATGATACAAATCTTTATTGGAATTATGTAGACTGGTATGCTCCTGGATATAATAGTTTTACACAAGTTTCAGATTTAATTTCAGCAAGTTATTTGCTATCAGGATTAAACAATAATGTAGGAGATATAGTAAAGATTTCAAATATCGGATCAGGTGGATGGTTATTATTAGAAAAAATTAATAATACAGTTACAGACGACTATACAGTAAATTATAAAACAGTGGGTAAGCAAGATGCGACTATTATGTTTACTGAGACATTATATAACGTAGGAAAAAGTAAAGTAGGATTCGATAGTAATAATTACGATACCGTATTTTTTGATGCACAGCCTGTAACTGAATCTAGAATAATTTTAGAAACGTTAAGAGATAAGATCTTTGTTGACAATCTAGAAGTTGAATATAATAAATTATTCTTATCAAGTATTAGATATGCATTTAGCGAACAACCAAATATTGATTGGGCATTTAAATCAAGTTTTGTTAAAGCACAGCATAATTTAGGAGAGTTAGCACAAAAGGTTACATTTAAAAATGATAACTTAGAAAGTTATCAAACATACATTAATGAAGTTAAGCCTTATAAGACAAAAGTTAGAGAATATGTAAGTTCATATGAAAAAGTAGATCCAACTAATACTACAGTATCAGACTTTGATTTACCTCCTAAGTATAGTTTAGAAACAACAAGAATCGAAGCATCAACAGCTAAGGTAGCTAATGAAGTAATTTTTGGACAACGTGATGTAACATCCTATCCAGATAAACATTGGTTTGAAAACGTAGGATATGAAATTAAGAGTGTTGAAATTGGGCATACAGGAACTTTATACAACCTGCCACCGGTAATTAAATTTGAGGGTAACAGCGGCTCAGGTGCAACAGCAAAGGCTTATCTAAATAACGGAAAATTAAGTAAAATTGAAGTACTAACTTCTGGTAAAGGTTATCTAAGTGCTCCTACAGTTATACTTGATGGCGGATTAAGTGATACAGGAACGATTGGTAGAGCAACCGCTATTCTAGGAAACGGTACAGCTAGAGGTACTACAGTTAAATTTAAGTTTGATAGAGTTAGCGGAAATTATCATATTACCACACTTGCTACAACAGAGACATTCACAGGAACCGGAACTCAATTTAGATACAATTTAAAATGGCCAATGGATAGAAAAAATACAAATACAACAATAGTTGTAACAGGTATTGAGTTACTAAGAAGTGAATATACATTTACAAATATTAAAGACGTTACTAAAGGATATGACAGAGAAATTGGTCAAATTAATTTTACTACGCCGCCTAAAGCAGGAGCGGCAATAACTGTTACATATAGTAAAGATGCAAACTTACTAGATGCACAGGATAGAATTAATTTACTTTATAATCCTACTACGGGTATGATAGGTAAAGATATTTCGCAGTTAATGGAAGGTATTGATTACGGCGGAGTTGAAATTAAGAGTTTTGGGTTTGAAGGTAGTGCAGGTTGGGATACTGATCCGTTCTTTACAGAAACATTTGACACTTATGATAATACATATGAAGATATAATATTCCAATTAGACGGGTCAACATCAACACTAACATGGTCACCGGCTTTACAAACGGGAGTTACTTATAACGTTTATAAAAATAATGTAAGAATTGATGATCCTTATTATAATGATTCAAGTGAAGCAACAAATCCAAATGCTAAGATGCTTAGTATTACAGGTGCAGGTCAAACTGAATTAAATTTACAAGATTTAGGAATTATTGCAAATAATGATGATACGTTTATAATAAGAAAAACAACTAGTGACGGTAGTTTTAAACCTGATGTTACATCTTATGATACACTACTTGATGGCGGCACCACTTTATATGATACAGCTAGGGGTATAGCGGCTTCTGAAATAGTAGTAGATGGTGACCTGTTTGTTACACCGACTACTAGCAAAGGTCCGGAAGAGTTAGTTACTGGGCAAATATTAGATACTATGGATTTAAAAGTAGTACATCGTGCAGTTGATGGCGGTAGTACAATTTATAGTGATGTATATTTTACTGATGGTACTAAAGATACATTTAGTTTAGGAGGACATCCTAATTCAGCTGATGCAGTATTTGTAAGACTTGATAATACTAAAGTTTCACCAAGTTCATATACTATAAATTATACAACTAATACTGTTACATTTACAACAGCGCCTGTAACAGGAAAACTACTGAATATAATAGTTTTGGGAGAAGCAGGACAGAAGATCCTGGATATTAATAAGTTTACAGGTGATGGAAGTTCAGTAGAGTTTATTACTAATGTAGAATGGCAAGCTAATATGACAAACTTTGTTAATATTAACGGAGTTGCACAGTCAGTCACTATTTTCTCCGCAGGCGATAGTTATGGAGTTGATAAAGGCTATGCAGGTATTAGATTTAACACAGCACCTGCACTAGATGCAGTTATTGATTATGGATTATTTTATGCAACAGGAACAAATTTCAGTCAAGTTGCATCGCAAACATTTACAGCAGATGGAAGTACAAAAACTTATACGTTGGCTACAGCACCAATAGGAAGCACACCTGTTGCAAATCAAACAATAGTTAAAGTTAACGGAGTTATATTAAATTCAGGATATAGTGATAGACACATTATAACAAGCTCTTTGCAATATCAATTACAAAACTGGCAATTAGGACTTAACACCATTAGAGGTGAAGATATTGAAGTTTATTTAGATGGCATTAAGTTGGTAAGGAACATTCAATATAAATGGGATTCATCTAGTAATATAGTTAACATGGTACCTAGTGTATCAACAGCAGGACAAGTACTTGATATATTTTTAGTAGTAGACGGCGAATATGCATTTGGGTATGTAGGTATCGAAGCAGGACCAGATAGTTCAACTAAGTTTATCTCAACTCCCGGAGTAATCTATTTTGATAATGCTCCAGCTCTTGATGCAACAGTTGAAGTAATTACATTTAGTAATCACGATATCCAAGATATAGAGCGTATTAAGTATAATGTTATTACTAGAACTTCAATATCAGAAGGTACAGTAGATTTCCAAGAATATACACTATTAACTAACGGATTTGTGAAGTTACGTAAACCAGTTAATAATTCAAAATATGTATGGGTAGTATTAAATGGAGTACAGCTAACATCAGTAATAGATTATTATGTTACTGAAGATAAAAACCATATTAAAATAACAAAACCAATTAGTGTTAATGATACAGTTGAGTTAATACATTTTACGGCTCCTCCAACATTACAAAAGTTTGGATTTAGACAGTTTAAAGATATGTTAAACCGAACTCACTATAAGCGTATGGACGATTCGAATAAGTATATGTTAGCACAGGCTCTTAACTGGTCAGATCTAAAAATACATTTATTAGATGCAAGTCAATTGCCAACGCCTAACAAAACGTCAAAAATACCAGGAGTAGTGTTTATTGATGGAGAAAGAATTGAATACTTTGTGAAACAAAATAATACTTTAAGACAAATACGTAGAGGAACGTTAGGTACAGGAGTTAAAACAACCTATCCAGCAGGATCCTCAGTAACAGAACAGAGTATTGGACAAAATATTCCTTATATGGATGAAACACTTACACAAGTACTTACAGCAGACGGAACATCAACTGCTTACGAACTAGACTTTATACCAAAAAGTATAAATGAATTTGAAGTATTTGTTGCAGGTAAGCGTATGAGGAAGAACGCTATATCAATCTTTAATCCGGCTACTGACTTAGACAGTCCGGAAGGTGATGCAACTAGTGTGGCAGAGTTTAGTATAGATGGTACTACTAGTACTTTAACACTTACTACTGCTCCGTTAGAGAATCAGAAGATTATTATAGTGCGTAAAAAAGGTAAACTCTGGACAGATCCTGGAACTAGCCTAAGTAGACAAGAAAATGACATTGCGAGGTTTATTAGAACGAAAGTAACCGAGCTAGTCAAATAAATACACATAGCAGTGAGAAACAAAATGACAGATAAATTAAATGATAAATCAGGAGTAGCAATAACAGGGCATATTAAGATATTTGACCCTAGCAATGGCGAAATTTATATTGATAAGCGTAATGCTATTCATTATGAAAATATGAGCATTGCACTTGCTGAAAGTTTAGCTAACGCAGGTAAAGGCCCCATTTACGAAATGAGCTTTGGTAATGGAGGTACTAGTGTAGATCCTACAGGTATTATTACATATTTAACGCCCAATAGTACTGGAACAAATGCCAGCTTATATAACCAAACTTTTACTAAGGTTGTTGATGATCTAAGCACAAACAATACTGACCCTGTTAGAAATAAACTAGAAACAAGGCACGTAAGTGGTACTAATTATACCGATATTGTTGTAACATGCTTATTAGATTATGGCGAACCTGCAGGCCAAGACGCATTTGATACTGCTACAGATGCAACTAGCACATATGTATTTGACGAGTTAGGATTAAAAAGCTATGATCCAGGAGGAACAGGTAAACTAATTACTCATGTAATTTTCCATCCAGTACAAAAATCTTTGAATAGACTCATACAAATAGATTATACTGTGCGTGTACAGAGTTTGTCAGGAGCGTAATAAATGCCATATACTATTAATTTTACAGATGTATCAAATAAAGGAAGCATTACTGTTGAGGATAATACCTTAAATGTCCAAACTAGTTTAAGTTTTCCAGGAAGAAGTACTACAGCGTATGGTACTGCAATTAACGAAAACTTTTTACACTTATTAGAAAATTTTGCAAAGAATTCTGCTCCAAGTAACCCTATTGAAGGACAAATTTGGTACGATAATACTCCTGGTAGTGAACAATTAAAAGTATACGATGCAACAAACTGGGTAGCATCGGGTGGTTTAAAGAAAGCATTAACACAGCCTGAGGCATCAAGTAGTGTTGTTGGTGATCTGTGGGTTGATACTGATAATCAACAATTATATTTATTTACTGGATCAGGATGGGTACTAATAGGTCCTGAGTTTTCAGGAGGGCTTACAACAGGTGCTCAACCAGTTGAAATTGTAGGTCAAGATAATATTACATATAATACAGTACAAGTAGAAGTTTCGGCAAAACCAGTAGCAATTATTTCAGCAGATAGTTTTACTCCTAAAGCAACTATTAACGGGTTTACTACTATAAGTCCGGGTATTAATTTAAGTACTACTAATATTACAGGAGATGGTGCTCCTAAATTTGTAGGACCATCAACAGTTGCAGAAAATTTACTAGTAGGAACCACAAATGTTGCGGCAGTAAACTTTTTAAGAGGCGATGCAGTAAGTACAACAAATCATCAAATTAAGATTAAAAATGATTCAGGACTATTATTAGGAACAGGTAACCAACTTGCTATTGAAGTTGAGGGCGAAGCAGGTGTTATTACACATAACACTAGTGGAAGTAATATCGATATCAGAGTTAATAATGCTGGTACAACACAAACAGCAATGCGTATTGATTCAACAACTAATATTGGTATAAGCAACACAGCTCCAAGTGAAAAGTTAGACGTAACAGGTAATATTAAATTAAGCGGAAACTTATTTGTAGATGGAACAACATCTAGTACAAATTTTGGTAACGGTGCTTTAGTAGTTGCAGGCGGCGCAGGAATTGCAGGAAATTTAAATGTAGGCGGATCATTTGATATTGACGGAATTTTAACTACCCAAAATATAGCACCAGACTCACCAAACGTGAGGAATATTGGTAACTCAGCTAACAAATACTTAGGAATATATGCAACTACGTTTAATGGTAATTTATTAGGAAATGTAACTGGTACAGTTAGTGGTAGAGCAGGTAGTGCAGATAAATTAGCAAGTAGTACAAACTTTCAAATAACAGGAGAAGTAGTAGCTAACCAATTAGTATTTGATGGTCAAACAGGCGGAAGCACAAAAGTATTTACAACGTCAGTTTCAAACGCATTTATTAGTAATAAAACAAGTACACCAAATACAGTTAGAGAAGACGAATTCTTATTAAACAGAACAACTGGAACAACTGGCCTTTATAGGGTAAGTAGAGGTGCTCTATTAGCAAGTGTACCAACTAATCCACCAGGTGTCATAATGCCATATACTGGTAGAACAGTTCCAGATACAGCAAAGTATCCAGGATGGTTATTATGTGACGGTAGTGAAATACTTCAATCACAATGGCCGGACTTATTTGTATTAATTGGGTTTGATTACAAACAAGCAAATTTATTAAGTGACGGCGGAGTTCTAAAATTTGCATTACCTGACTTAAGAGGTAGAGGACCAATTGGTTTAGATAATATGGGCGGTAGTGCCGCTGGAAGAGTTACAGGACTAAAAGGTTCTGAAATTGGTAATACAGGTGGTACTGAGAATGTAACTATAGGACTTAATAATTTACCTGAACATGAACATGATTTAGTTGTTGAAGGAACGCAATTTTATGCAATTTTAGATGCGGCAAAAGGTGCAGAGTCGCCTGCTTCGTCTATTGTTTTTGATGCTCCAACAGGATCAGGGCAAGGGCAAGCTGTTTCTACAAGTGGTGGAGTTTCAGGTACAACAGGACAAGCATTAGATACAATGAATCCTTTTATGTCCGTTAATTATATTATCTATGCTGGTGAGGAAGTAACATGAGTTATAAATTAAACAAAACAGACGGAACATTGCTTGTAGATTTGATAGATGGGTCAATTGATACAGCTACAACGTCACTTACATTAGTAGGAAGAAACTACTCAGGATTTGGAGAATTTTTAAACGAAAATTATATAAAGCTATTAGAAAGTTTTTCAAATTCAACAAGTCCGTTAAATCCTATACAAGGACAAGTGTGGTGGGATACATCAGATGCTAGATTAAAAGTTTATAATGGAACACAATTTAAGGCAGTTGGAGGACCATTTGTACAATCTTCACAACCTACAATGGTTGCTGGAGATTTATGGATTAATAATAATACTGACCAAATGTACTTTTTTGATGGAGCAGATAATCCGGTATTAGCAGGACCGTTATATTCGTCTATTCAAGGTAAGTCAGGTTTTGAGATAGTTTCTAGACTAGATGTTCAAAGTAGAACTAGAACATGTGCTGATTTATATATTGGTGGCACACTAATGGCAATTATGAGTAATATTACATTTACTCCTGGTACTGCTATTCCTGGATTTACAGGAGATGTTAAAAAAGGTATTAACGTAATTGATACAAACTCTGCAACAGGATTTACATTGCAGGGGGTAGCAGACAAAGCATTAAATTTAATTAAAGCAGATGGCACATCAGTTAGTGCAGATAGCTTTTTATCAGCAGTTGCAGATGGAACAACAACTGGGGCGTTACAAGTATTAAATTCAAACGGTATAACAGTTGGAGCAAATGCTAACCAAATTATGAAAGTTGTCGGTAACAGTTTTGTTACAGAAAATGCTAGAATTGATGATGATTACATTATTAAAGTTACAAGCTCTGCGGCTGGCTCACAGGTTATTGATGCGTTACATATTGATGCATCAACTAAGCGTATTGGTATATTCCAAGATACTCCGTTGCATACATTAGACGTTACTGGCGATATGCGTGTAACTGGCAATTTAATTGTTGAAGGTGCCAGTGCAAGCATTGATGTTTCAACACTAAGAGTAGAGGATAAACAAATAGAACTTGCTATCACGAATGATAGTACATTATTAAACGATTCTGGTGTAAACGATGCAGGAATAGTGGTTAGAGTTACAGGTAATGACAAAAAGTTTACATGGATAAATGCAAATAAAGCCTGGACATCATCTGAGCATATTGATATTCCAACAGGAAAAGCGTATAAACTTAATGGTGCTGACTTATTATCAGCAACAACATTAGCTAATACGGTAACTACTGCAACTGGTTTAACTACTATTGGTACATTGGGTGCATTACAAGTTGACAACTTAAATATTAATGCGGCAACAATTACAACTTCAGCACTAGGACTAACAATTAATAGTGCTGATACTATTACTATTGGTAATAGTAAAAAAATTACAGGAGTAGGCGCTCCTACAGCTAACGCAGATGTTACAAATAAATTATATGTCGACCAGCAAATTGCCGGCGCGGCTATTTCCTTTAGCATGGATATTACAGGACTAAATGATTCTCAAATTGCATTAGTTATTAATGATCTAGTTCCAGCATCAGGTGTGTCTAACGGAACTACAGCTAGAATACACTGTACAACACTTGGAGGTGCATCAGTAACAGGTATTGATATAACAGCAGTATTGACTAAATCCTTTATTGCTGTTGATGCTAATGGAACACAAAATCAGTCAGTATTACAAGATATTGGATTTACCAACGCAACTGGTTCAGTATCTGTTAGTGTATCAAGAAGTTTGAAACAGTTTATCACATCAAGCGGAAGCTGGACATTTGATCAAAACCTAAGTAGTAGCGTGTAACGATAAATATATAAACATAACGAGGTACAAAACATATGGCATACACAATTAATAGATACAGCGGCGCAACATTAGCTACAGTGCAAGATGGTACAGTTGATGCAACTTCCGATTTGCGGTTTGTTGGTAAAAACTATGCTGGATATGGTGAAATACAAAACGAGAACTTTTTATTCTTATTAGAAAACTTTAGTGGAACATCACAACCGCCTAAAGCTGTTTCAGGACAAGTATGGTATGATAGTGCAGTACAAAAATTAAAGTTTTATAACGGTACTAGATTTAAAAATACAGGTGGCGCAGAAGTTTCAGCAACACAGCCAACTAGTTTAACTTCAGGTGATTTTTGGTGGGACAGCGGAAACAATCAATTATATGCATTTGACGGTACGTCATTTATCTTAGTAGGACCTCAAAGTACAGGTAGTGGTGTTACACAGATGAGAAGTAGAACAGTTAAAGATACTACTTCAATAAATAGAAGTGTTATTGCCGCAACAATTAATGATGAAGTTGTATATATTATTAGTAGTATTGCATTTACTATTGATAGTACAGATCCTTCAAATGCTATTACAGGATTTGACGTAGTTAAACAAGGCCTTACTATGATTAATACTATTGCATCAACTAATGGTGTAACAAGTAGCGATCATGTTTATTGGGGAACAGCATCTAATGCATTAAGATTAGGCGGAAATTTAGCAAGTGATTACTTACTAAGTTCAGCAGGAGCATTTACTGATGTTGTACGTTTTGCTGATGCAGGACTTTCAGTAGGTGATAGTAATGACTTAGTTATTAAAATTGAGAATGGTAACGACGGCGTAATATCAAACCAAGTTGGTACTAATAGTATTATTAAAATAAAAGCGGCAAATGCGGCAGGGGCTGAAATACATTCTGCAACATTTACAGCATTAGGCATGACACCTGCAAGTACAAATACATTTAATATTGGTGCATCCGGCAATGTATGGGCAAACGTTTATGCAACATCATTCCAAGGTAATGCAACTAGTGCAAGTTCATTAAAATTAAGTGGTTCTGTTTACGCACCTGATGCAAGTGCTACAGCTAACACAGCCGCATTAAGAGATGCATCAGGTAACTTAACAGCAAATTTATTCCAAGGTATTGCAACTCAAGCACGGTATGCTGACTTAGCAGAAATGTACACTACTGCTGAAGAGCATGTAGTAGGTACAATTATGGCAGTTGGTGGAGAAGCAGAAACAAGACCAGCCAAAGTTAGTGATCATGTAATAGGTGTTATATCAGCTGAACCGGCATATTTAATGAATTCAGCACTTGACGGCCAGGCAGTAGCACTTAAAGGGCGTGTTCCTGTAAGAGTAAGCGGTGTTGTATCAAAAGGACAAGCAATTTATGCTTGGCAAGATGGTATAGGATCAACTATTGCAAGTAGCGGACTAGTTGGTATTGCATTAGAGTCTAGTACGGAAGAAGAAGAAAAATTGATTGAGTGTGTACTAAAGGTATAAATAGTTATATACGTAGTTTTAAGGAAAAGTAAATGGCAGTAGGCGATATAATTACAGCGGCAAGGTTTAATAATGCCCAGGCAAGAGTTGCGGCAATTATGGGTACTGGGTCCACTACTGAAGGGTACGGTCAAACATTAAATAGTTCACAAGTTAACACATCTTTAACAATTACAGCCGCTCATCTTAACAATTTATACACAGATATTGTTGCAGGAAGAATACATCAAACAGGAGGAACACCCAACAGTGTTTCTCAAGTAGTTATAGGTGATACTATTGCAGATGAAACAAGTGATAATCCGGATGGTATACTTAAAGGTTTTGCTGATTTTGAAGGATTAATAACTACATTTGAAGCAGATCCAGCAAGATTTTCGTTGTCTGCAGGACAATCAACTAGCGGCACAGGAATTACTAGTACTAGGACTGCACAATGGAACACAGATGTTACTCATCTTGTAAGAGTTGACTTTACAAGTGCTGATGCACGTAGACATTATTTTAATAGTGGCGGATCAATTAAATTTGAAGCATCATTATCAGGTCAAAGCGGCGCAAAATCAAACGACTGGGCAAGTATGTTAAGTAACATGGGTACTATTGCAATGAATCATACTGCAACTAGTACAACTGGTACAGGTACAACTAGTGCAATAGGTAATTTTGACTTAACAGGAACAAATCAAACGTTATTTAGGAAACCAGGAAGCGGTGTTTATAGTGCAAACGACTATTTTGTTCTTGCAAAAGCAAACTCTACAACACAGCTAGAGTTTACGATACTATTCCAAGAAGAAGACTCAGGAAATCCAAACTTTGACGAACTAGTTAATGGTACATTAACTAGTACAGTTAAGTTTACTCGTGCAAGTGGGATATATGTATCAGTTGATGCACCAAGTTTTGTAACTGTATCTTCACTTTAACCATTGACAATCCTTAAAATTTAGTATATACTATATGTATAGATATCTTGAGGAGTAACCATGGACGAACGACTAGCCAAAGCGTTAGATGTTAGCAAAGCGTTAGAAACACATCAAAATCAGAAGAACATATTACACAAACAATACAAAGATAACTTAATTTACTACTTTGATGGACATAAGATTAGTGTAGATCTTTCATTAATTAATTATTGTTCTAGTAAAAAAACACCAACAGTTGTAATTGATGACAATAAAACTCCGATGCTTATTGATGATGTAGAGGATTTTACTAAAAAAATAACAGCAATGTATGATACTGCATCTCGTAAATATCTTATGGAGTTTAAAAAGATTAAATCGAAAAGGTCAGTAGAGGAACTAATTGATTTATGACACAAGGCGTACTGTTATTTGCATATAATTCTAAAAATATGGATTATACAAAGCAAGCTATATATTGTGCAAAACTTATTAAAAAATACCTTAATAAAGAAGTTGCACTAGTAACTGATAACGAAGAATATATTCAACGTCAGTATCCTTTCTATGAAAAATATATTGATCATGTCATTACTACTGGACATGAAGATAATGTACAAGAAAGAGTTTACAACGATGGGCTGTATCATAGTGACAGACAGCGTTGGTATAATACTAATAGAAGTTCGTGCTATGACTTAACGCCCTTTGACGAAACCATTGTGATAGATACAGATGTATTATTATTTAATGATGAATTAAATAGATGCTTTGGATCTACTGAAGACTTTTTAATATCAAAAGACTATAATTTTGTTGATATGAAACGTGACTACTCAGAATTTGATAAAGTTTCAGATACAACGTGTGATATGTTTTGGGCAACAGCATTTTATTTTAAAAAAACAGCATTTACCAATACATTCTTTGATCTCATTGAACATATAAAAGAAAACTGGCACTTTTATAGATTAGTTTATGAAATTTCCGAAATTAAATTTAGAAACGATTATGCATTTAGCATTGCTGTACATATATTACGTGGAATGAAAGATGCTACATGGCCACAGTGTGTTCCTGCAAGTATTTGGATTACTGTAGATACAGATATATTACATTCTATAAATAAAACTAAGTTAACTCTGCTACTACATAAAGAATACGACTATCAAGCAGGAACAATTAGTAATGCTAATGTACATGTAATGAATAAATTTTCGTTAGAACGATGTATCGATAAGGTTTTTGCAGATGAGTAATGGTGTATGCTTATTAGCACAGAACAATAGTAATACTAATTATGTTAGGCAAGCATATGCACTAGCATTAAGTATTATAGCTAAGTCTCCTAAACAAAAAGTGAGTCTTATTACTAATGATACGGTAAGCGATAAGCACAAAAAGATTTTTGATCAAATTATTTCTATTCCTTGGGACGATAGTGCAATTAAAAGTGATTGGAAAATAGAAAATAGATGGAAGGTATATCATGCTACTCCGTATAAGCATACAATAGTATTTGATGTAGACATGTTAGTTCTTGAAGACTTAGATATCTACTGGAATCAAATACAAAAAAATAATGTAGATCATGATATTTTATTTACTACCCAAGTAATTAATTATCGAAACGAAATTATTACTAATAGGTATTATAGGAAAACTTTTGATGCCAATGATTTACCTGATGTGTATTCAGGTATGTATTATTTTAAAAAATGTGAATCAACTAAGAACTTTTTTGGATTATTAAAAACTGTTATGTGGAATTGGGGAGATTTTTATAAAATTAGTTTACAAAAAATTCCACAAGAGTGGTGTAGCTTTGATGTCTGTACTGCTATAACTGCAAAGCTATTAAATAGAGCCTATACTATTGGTGACAACAATAATATACTTGAGTTTACTCATATGAAAACAAGATTACAAAATGTTGATATTGGCAATAAATGGACGGATAGTTTATTTGTAGATTTTAATACAGATCTTAACTTAATAGTTGGCGGAATTAAACAATCAGGAGTATTTCATTATGTTGAAGATGAGTTTTTAACAGACGAGATAATTAGTATACTAGAGGAAGCAGTATGAGTTATTATGCATATTATAACGAAAAATGTGAAGTAACACAAGTTACTAATGAAAATGATCCCAATTCATTAGACGAGTACATTATACTTGACGAAGAAATGTTTCTTGCCTTTGCTGAACAGAAGTTTAACTATGTTGATTATGCAGTAATTGGAGGTAGACTGTTAGAAAAAGAATCAATAGCTTTGGAAAAGTATACAGATTCAAGAATACCTATGACACTAACTGATAAAATAATTGAAAACTGTATGGTAGTAACACAGGATAAAGAAAGTAAAACTTGGTACGCACAAGCATATTTTGGAATGGATCCAATTAATAATTTACTTATGTTAAATAAAGACGTAATAGAAAAAAAGGTTTATACATTTTATATTGTAGCTAAAGACAACAGATTTATTTTATTAGACACTCTTACAGTGCCGGCTAAAGACATACTAACTAAAAAAGAAAGTTGGAAGCAACGAGGTATTAGAATCAAAGATCAAAAAGATATAGAAGTTTTTACATCGCCGGCATACACCATTGCAGATTTTGACACAACAGTAGTAACACAAGATGTTAGATTACTGTGTCGTAGAGATTTCTTAACATACCATCATAAAGTAGGAGAACTAGTATGAAAATTATAGACTATGATATCATTTATTTAAGTTATGATGAACCAAATGCAGAAAAGAATTATGCAGACCTATTAAGCAAAGTGCCCTGGGCAAAACGTGTGCATGGTGTAGAAGGATCAGACGCCGCACATAAAGCATGTGCTAACCTAAGTGAAACAGATAGGTTTATTACAGTTGATGGTGATAATATTATTAAGCCAGAATTTTTAAATCAAGTGTTAAACTTTGATGAACATGCAGATTTAGAACACAGTGTAATTAGTTGGTGTGGCCGTAATATCATTAATGGACTTATGTACGGCAATGGCGGCTTAAAGTGTTGGCCTAAGCAATATGTGTTAGATATGAAAACACATGAAAATGCCGATCCTAATAATCCTAATGCACAAGTTGACTTTTGCTGGGACTTACAATATATACAGCAAAACAGTTGGTATAGTGATGTATATAATAATGAAACTCCGCATCAAGCATGGAGAGCTGGATTTAGAGAAGGTGTAAAGATGGCACTTGATCAAGGAGTAAAGCCAACTAAAGAAGCATTTTTACAGGGCCATTGGAAGAACTTACATAGATTGTGGGTATGGTTAATGATAGGATCTGATATAGAAAACGGCAAATGGGCAATCTATGGTGCTCGCGAAGGCTTGTACAAAACAATGTGTACTGATTGGGACTTTGTAAATGTAAGAGACTTTGAATACCTTAATAATATGTGGGAAGAAGTTGAACCAAAGGTATCAATGGATGGACTACAGGAATCTATCGAGGAATACGGTAGTAAACTTATTAATGAACTAGAAGTTCCTATTGCAAGAGTTCCTTTAGACGCAGAACAAAGTAAGTTTTTTAAAACAGTTTATCAAAATCCAAGTAGAAATGCACAACAACAGTTTGTAATTGATCCTGAATGAGTAATGAAGCACGTATTGAAGAATTAAAACTAAAACGGGATTTAATTAATTCTGTTAGTTGTAGCTTCTGTACGGCTAAATGGCTACAAACAACTCTTTTGTTGCAAAATGGGTACAATCATAGTTGCCACCATCCGGCACCGCATAAAATTCCACTAGAAGAAATACAAGTAGATCCTGCGGCATTACATAATAGTAAGTTTAAAAAACAACAACGTGCTATGATGCTTAACGGAGAACGTCCTAAAGAATGCGACTATTGTTGGAAGATTGAGGATTTAGACAAAGAATATTTTTCGGATAGGCATTATAAAACATCTGATTACTGGGCCTGGGATAGATTTGAGGACATTGCTGGAAGTAATCCAGATGATAATATCTACCCAAGTTACTTAGAAGTTAGCTTTAGCAATGCGTGTAACTTTGCATGTGCGTATTGTTCTCCTGAAATTAGTAGTAAGTGGATGGAGGATATAAAACAAAATGGAGAATATCCAAACGGTATGCATAACTTAGATTATTTAAAGCAAACAGGAAAATTTCCTTATAAACAAAGTGAAGATAATCCTTATGTAACTGCATTTTGGAAATGGTTTCCTGATGCACTTCCTCATCTTAAAGTATTACGAATTACAGGTGGCGAACCAACTATGTCAAAAGACACTTGGAAGTTACTTGAGTATATAAACACTAATCCTCAGCCTCAGTTAGAAATTGCTGTTAATACAAATCTTAATGTTCCTGCAAAACTAATAGATAAGCTAGTATACTATTGTAACGAACTTCAAGGTAAGTTAAAAAAACTAGACATATACACAAGTGCAGAAGCAGTAGGAGATCAAAATGATTATGTAAGAGATGGCATGAATTATAGATCTTGGTATGCTAACGTAAATCGTATATTATATGAAACTAACAGTACCGTAGCAATGATGACAACAGTTAATATTTTAAGTTTACCTAGTTTTAGTAAGTTTATAGCAGATGTAATGGAACTTAGAACACATTATAATTTAAATTTTGAATACAATAGAATACCTCTTAGTATAAACTATCTTAGATGGCCTCATCATTTGCAAACTACGTTATTAGATACAGAACAAAGGACATCCTATGCAGATGAAATCGAAACCACCTGCAAATCCTGGCTTAAATACTATAGTAAAGAAAAATATGCAAGGATGTACTTAGAAGAATTCGACCAGATAAAAAGATTATGTAATTACTTAAGAAGCACTAAGTCAGCTGTAGAATACAGAAAAGATTTTTGTGAATATATAGTAGCATATGATAAACGCCGTGGTAAAAATTTTAAAAATACTTTTCCTGAGTACGCAACATTATTAGAGGATTGGCATGCCAGCTAAACAAGACGAAACGTTACTGCAATATAGGCAACGTATAATAGATCCTAAAAGTGCAAGTTTTTGCGGAGCAAAATGGTTTAATGCAACGACTTGGCTAGGTAGCGGTACGACAGCTAGTTGCCACCACCCGCCGGCACATCAGATTCCTTTGGAAGAAGTAGAAGAAAATTATACAGCTATTCATAATACTAAGCATAAAAAAGAAATGCGTAGGCAAATGTTAGTAGGCGAACGTCCAGCAGAGTGCGAGTACTGTTGGAAAATGGAAGATATGAAAAAGAACGCAGTAAGCGATCGAACTTTTAAAACTATCATCTATACAGATGAAGAATTGCAAGCCGCATATGATGCTGACTGGAATGAAAATGCTAATCTTAAAACATTTGAAATAGCATTTGATAGAGTTTGCAATCTAGCATGTAGTTATTGTAATGCTAGTTTTAGTACTACATGGGCAAAAGATATTAATAAACACGGACCTTATGAAAATTTAGTTAGTGACGGTGCTGGTGCCTTTAAACATAATGGTGATTGGGCCGCTCCGTATGATAATGATGAAGATAATCCTTATATACAAGCATTTTGGAAATGGTGGGACAACGGTCTTGCGGATAGCTTAGACGAGTTGCGTATTACAGGTGGAGAGCCGTTAATGAGCGGAAACACTTGGAAATTATTTGATTGGTATTCTAAACAAAAGTCTGATATGAGATTTGCTATTAACAGTAATTTAATTGCTAAAGATAAAATTATAGATAAGTTAATAGAAAAAGCACAAGGAATTAAAAAGTTTCATATCTATACTAGTTGCGAAGCAGTTGGCGATCAAGCAGAGTATATTCGCGATGGATTAGACTATGATATGTGGTTGAATAATGTAACACGTATTTTAGATGAAACTGAGGTAGAGCTACATTGTATGATGACTATTAACAGTTTGTGTTTGTTTAGTATCACAGAATTTCTAGATCAAATTTATACACTAAAGGAACGCACAGGAACAAAAACACCAACAGTTAGTTTAAACTTACTACGTTTTCCGAGTTTTCAAAGTCCATTAGCATTACCTGTACATCTAAAAGACTATTGTTATAATAAATTAAACAATTGGTACAATACAAATAAGCATAAAAAGTTATGGCACGAACATGAGAAAGCAAGTATTGAAAGACTAATTGATTACTTAGTAACTGTAGATGCTCCGCATAGACGCACAAGTAATCCTACCACACTATGGCGTGACTTTAAAACATTTTATGCACAGTACGATTTACGTCGACATAGAAGCTTAGATGTATTTCCTAAAATACTTACTGATTGGGTAGATAGTATTCCTGATACAGATTCAAGTATTATGGAACTTGCAGAAAAAGAAGGTTGGATATTAAACCCTAATAATAAGAATATTGATAAGGAACTAGCAACATATGACTGATAAAATTTGTCTAGCACCTTGGACACACTTACATACATGGCCTAACAATGATGTTTATCCTTGTTGTTTAGCACCAATGGAAAATCCGGTAGGAAATCTTAAAAATCAAACATTAGAACAAGTTTGGAATTCTCAAGAATTAAAAGACATGAGACTAAGCATGTTAAAAGGCAACTTACCTTTAAAAACATGTAGTAAGTGTATTGAACTCGAAAGCCACGGACAAGATAGTCTTAGACATTTTTTTTCAACTAGGTTTCGAAAACATGCACATAGGCCCGCAGAAACAAATCCAGACGGTTCGTTAGATGATTTGTCTATTGTTTATTGGGATTTTAGATTTTCAAATATATGTAATATGCGTTGTAGATCTTGCGGACCTCAATTAAGCACTGGATGGTACGAAGATACAAAAAAATTATGGGGACACTTACCAGATGATGTGCCAGATCCTGGCAAAAATAAGAATATGTGGGAGGAAATAGTTCCTTTGTTTGATATCGTTGAGGAAATATATTTTGCTGGCGGTGAACCGTTAATAATGGAAGAACATTATAGGATATTAAATAAATTAGTTGATATGGGCAAAACTAATGTACGAATAAGATACAATACTAATTTTAGTCGTATGCAATATAAGAAAATGAATGTACTAGATGTTTGGTCAAAATTTGATAGTGTATCAGTAGGAGCAAGTTTAGATGCTCATAACAAAGCAGGAGAGTACATACGTAAGGGAACAATTTGGCCTGATATAGTAAAAAACAGACTAGCAATGATAGAGAAAGCACCTAATGCTGATTTTTTTATTACATGCACAGTAAGCGTACTAAACAGTTTTCGAATTATAAATTTTCACAAGTATCTAGTTGAACAAGGATTAATTAGTCATCCTAGGCAGATGCATTTAAACTTTGTGCAAGATCCTAGCTATCTTAGAATACAAATTTTACCACAACATTTAAAAGACAAATTAACTATTGAATATCAAGAGTATGCTGAGGTATTGCGTAAACAAGATTGCAATCCTCTTGCAGATAATTTTATTGCATTAGTTGATTATATGAATTCAAGCGATCAAACTAACTTAATTTCTCAGTTTAAACTTAGACAACAGCAGGTTGATGTAGTGAGAAATGAAAATCTTATTGATGTTTTACCTGAATTAGCAGAGCTGTACAATGATTAGCGATAGCTTTTGTACAGCACCGTGGACACACACTTATGTTAGCCCCCAAGGCGAGCGTAGGTTATGTTGTGCTAGTAGAGAAGATGCGAGCTTTCAAAAGCAATACATCGATGCTGGCGATAAAGACAACACAGAATTCGATCCAATAACACTTGAAGAACATTGGAACAGCGAGTATATGAAAGATATTCGTAAGCGTATGTTAGCCGGCGAAAAACTAAGCCAGTGTGACGTGTGTAATAATCAAGTATTAAACTTGCATACATATAAAAACTATTTTACTAATACACTATTTCCGCACAAGGTTAAAGACATAATAGAAAGTACAAGAGAAGACGGCTATACAACTATGCAACCAATTAGTTTTGATTACCGTATAAGCAATCTTTGTAATTTTAAATGTCGCATGTGTGGTGAACAACTGAGCTCAAGTTGGGAAACTGAAAAGATTAAACACAATGTAGTTAACTACGAACGTGAAAAATGGATGCAACCAGACACACGAAAGAAGATTGCTACATTTCAAAAAGAAGTTCTCGAAACAGAACTACAAGAAGCAGTTGACAAAGGCATTGTAGAGGAGTTATACTGGGTAGGCGGCGAGCCACTTATGTATGATATACATTGGCGTATTATGCAACAGCTAGTAGATGAAAGCAAAAGTCGAGATGTAGTTGTTCGTTACAATACAAACCTTAGTAGGACACACTACAAAAACTACAAATTATATCACATGCTAGATAATTTTAAACGTGTAAACATTTGTGCTAGTATAGACGGTGTAGGATTAGTAGGCGAGTATATTAGAACAGGTCTCAAATGGAACGAATGGTTACAAAACTTTAAAGACGGTATGTTTCTTGTAGACAAGTACGGCGATGATGCAATGGTGTTTGATGTAACCCTAACTACTCCTGGATTGTTTGATTTAAAAAAAATGTTTGATGTGGTCACAGAACTAAACGTAAAAAGTTACTTTAAAATTACATTTGCATTTGACCCTAGCGTACTAATGAGCCCTATGTGTTTGCCTAGAGCAGTATTAGATGAACAAATACATACGTTACTAGATCATATTAAGCCTAGAGTAACACCCAAGACTCTTGTGTATCAAGAAACACTTGAAAATATGTTAGAACGTAAAACATTTGAAGAAGAATTTATTAATTATGCTGACGGTTGGAAACATGGTAAAAAGAATATACTATTCTTAGAAAGTATTAGAAAACAAGATGTTACATTTAGAGATACGCTAAGTGATGCAGGTAAGGAATGGTGGGATAACATTGAGTAAAACATTTTGCCCCTTACCTTGGACACATTTAGCAACACATCCGCATGGTGCTGTTACACTTTGTTGTGAGAGTGATATGACAAACCGTGCAAGCGATTCACAAAATGCAAATAAAGACTATCAAACATTTCATACTACAGAATACGACTTGAATAGAATTATGAATAGTGATTTATTTAAAGAAGTACGTATGCAAATGCTTAACGGAGAAGAGCCTAGTGTTTGTTCAAAGTGCTACAAATACGAAAGTATGGGCAACGGCAGTAAGCGTACTATAGAATTAGAGAGACTTGATTATAGTTTAGAAGATGCTATTGTAGATACTAACTTTGATGGACATATTGATCATACAAATTTTGAATTTATTGAATTGCGGCTTGGAAATCATTGTAACTTAGCTTGTAGATCCTGTAACCCGTTTAGTAGTACAAAATGGATTAAAGATTGGGAGAAACTACATGGCGGAACACCAGTTAAACAAAATTTATTTAATTGGCCCTTAGACGAAAAGTTTTGGGATAGCCTTAAAAAACATTGTAAAAAAATAAAACATTTATACATTAACGGAGGAGAACCTCTATTAATTGATAAGCACAAACATTTTTTACAATTTTTAGTCGACAATGGATATGCTGAAAATATAGAATTAACATATAGTACAAACAGTACTATAATTGATAAAAGTTATGTAGATATTTGGAGAGAATTTAAATATGTTGATTTCTTACTTAGTATAGACGATATACAAGAAAGAAACGAATATCTTAGATATCCTTCTAACTGGGATAAAACAATTGAAGCATTAAAATGGTTTAGTAACTTATACAAGTATGAAGATCGAGGAGAGCATAGATTACGATCTAGAATAATGCAAACAGTAAGTATAATGAATATCTATTATGTAAAAGAAGCTCAAGACTTTTTTAAAAAACTTAATCTAAGAGTAGATCATAACTTTGTACATGATCCTAGACATTATAATGCGGTAAATTTACCGCCTTATGCAAAACAAAAAGTATTAGATAAGTTGGTTAATACACCACTGCATAGTAGGTTTCAAAACTTCTTAAATATAGATAATAACCCAAAGCACTTTAACGAATTTTTTGAAGTTAATAATAAGTTAGACAAAATAAGAAAAGAATCATTTGAAAATGTATTTGGAGAATGGAATGAAATACTGAGATATAAAAATGATTATTAAAACAACAGAAACAGAACTTAAAATAAACATGTTAGATACAAATTTTGTTAGTAAATGGAAGGAGTATATGAATAGGATTAATCAGCCTTCCTTTAATATGAATCAATGGTACTTCCAAGGCTGGAAGGAAGACTCAAATCGTATTAAAGCCAATATAAAATTAATCGAGGATGCTTTACAATATTGTGATAAAAATATTGATACATTTAATTTTGCACAGTCAAAGAAATCTTTAAAACGTTTTAAGAAAAATGCTTCTCAACATTATTTAAATTTAATACATAGACAGTTTACTACGCAGACTATAGACAATCATCTAACAGATGACGATGGTTTATTACTTAATCAAAGAGTGCATGATATTAACACAGGTGTACACAAATTAGAAGTATTCTGTACACATCTTAATTTACCTCTAAGACAAAAATATAAAGGCAAGGTGATTGCAATAGTATTTACAAATGCAAATACCAAACAAGGTGATTATGATACTAGTATATGGACAGAAAATCAAATACATAATTGTAATTTTGATCATACAAAAGAAGATACTAATCATAATGTATGGCTAAACGAAGATATCCTTGGAAAAGATTTAATAAGATGTTTTCTTGACGGTGATGATCCAAATAATAAGGATATAACAGGTAACACTTTTTTTACTCCTGGTATAATGATAGATGTCAATAAGGTTTATCATAATGTTCTGATCAGTAAAGAATTTAACGAATGGCATAACAGATTGTGTCCTAATAAAACTTTGAATAGATGGCCTATAGGAAATATTGACATAGGTAATACGTTATTGCCAACAAAAATCTCTGATGAAGTTTTGGAGTATTCTTTTGGATAATATTTGTTTACTTCCTTGGATACATTTAGAAGCTGAAGCAAACGGTAAAGCAAAACCGTGTTGTATATATAATTCTGCAGTCGGTAATTTTAACACACAGACACTTGATGAAATTTGGAATTCTATTAATATGCAAGAATTACGACAACAATTTCTAGCCGGAAAGACACCAATAGGATGTGCTGGATGTACATCAGTAGAACAAGCTGGAAATGAATCTAAGCGTATTACAGATAATAAAAGATTTGAGCATCATAAAAACAAACCTTATGAAGAATTACAGTTGCCGGTGTATATGGACTTAAAATTTGGAACTGTGTGTAATTTAAAATGTAGAACATGTAGTACAGCAAGTAGCTTTAAGTGGGCAGAAGATGAAACAGAATTATTTGGACAGCCACTTAATAAAGATTTAAAAAGTTATTGGATTTCAGATGAGAAGCCAATATGGAATGATTTAGAAAAGTTATTACCAACAGTAGAGTTTTTTGATTTTACAGGAGGAGAACCTTTACTAATAAAAAAACATTATGCACTACTACGCAAAGCAGTAGAATTGGGTTATGCTAAGAATATAAAAATACATTACAATACAAACGGTACTGTGATGCCACCTAAAGATATGTTTGAAGTTTGGAAAGAATTCAAACATGTTGAAGTTATGTTTAGTATAGATGGAATATACGATAAGTTTGAATATATGCGTCATCCTGCTAAATGGGATACATTTATACAAACATTAAACACATTTAAGGAAAAGGACTTTGCTAGTATTACATTATGCCATACTATTAGTGCATTTAATATTTACTATGTTGATGAATTTTTAGAATGGGCACAAAGTCAAGGGTTTGTACAGCATGAAATCTACTTAAATTTACTACATTATCCAGATTATGAATCTATAAGCAATCTTAAAATAGAAGTTAAAGATAAAATTAAACAAAAATTAACAGGAAAAAATGTTGATAACATTGTAAATTTTATGTATACAAGTGATAAAGACTTAACAAACAAATTTTTAGACTTTGTAAAACGTGTAGATTTGATAAGAGGAGAAGAGTTTGCAAAAACCTTTGACGAATACAATAATATATGCTATAATATAGAGAAGTGGAATCAACATGTATGATATAATATTCATAAGTTATAACGAAGTAGAAGCAGAAAAAAACTGGAAACATTTAACTAATACATATTTTTGGGCTCAGCGTGTGCATGGTGTAAAAGGAATACATCAAGCTCATATACATGCGGCTAAACTAGCAAACACAGATATGTTTTGGATTGTAGATGCAGATGCACTTCTTATGGATGACTTTGATTTTAGTTATGAGCCAGATAAGCACAACTTAAATACAGTACATGTCTGGAGAGCCAAAAATCCAGTCAATGATTTAGTTTACGGTAATGGAGGAGTAAAATTATTTCCTAGGCAATTAACTATTGATATGGATACTAGCAAAGCTGATATGACAACTAGCATTACAAATAGATTTAAGGCTATGCCAGAAGTATCTAATATTGCAAAATTTAACACTGATCCGTTTAATACTTGGAAAAGTGCGTTTAGGGAATGTACTAAGTTAGCAAGCAAAGTAATAGAAAGGCAAAAAGATGACGAAACAGAAAAAAGACTTGACACATGGTGTACAAAAGGAGAAGAAAGAGAGTTCGGATCATTTTGCATACGAGGTGCTAGGCGCGGCCGTGACTTTGGCATTGCTAACCGCAATAACGCTGATAATCTAAGATTAATTAATGACTTTGCCTGGCTAAAGGAGCAATTTGATGCAGACATTTGAACTACTTGATAGATTTGAATTACTATATCCTACTAACTCCAAGTTAGCTGATTTACGCAGATCCTATATTGATAAAGATTTAAGCAGTATTTTTAGACTGTTAGATGCTGACGAAGAGCTACGCAAAGCAATTATGGAAAAGAATTTGCATAGTATTTTTAGAATCGTAGATACGTTTAATACCGAAGAACTTAGAAAAGCAGTAATCGAAGATAACCTACATAGTATTTTTAGACTAGTAGAGGATGAAGATTTACGTAAATTAGTACTAGAAGACAATACATGGAAGTTATGGCCGGTGTTACATAGGTATACTGATACACAGTTTATTGAAGCATTTAAAAACTTTTTTGTTAATGATACAACTATATGGGATGATTGCTTCAGCCGAGGACAATTACAAAGTAAGCTATGGCTAATAGAAACACTAGAAGAAAACTGTACTGATATAGGTACAGTCTTTTTATGTGCCGGTTGGTATGCTACCCTTGCTACAATGTTATTTGAGAGTAACATTAAAGTAGATAAAGTTAGATCTTTTGACATTGATCCTAGTTGTCGTAGTATTGCTGAAACATTTAATAGACCCTGGGTAAAGGATAAATGGCAATTCAAATCTTGTACAAAAGATATAATGGATATTAATTATGAGTTTGAAAGCTACGAAGTATTTAGAGCAGACGGAACAGCATGTCCATTAGATGATACACCTGATACTATTATAAACACAAGTTGCGAACATATTGATAACTTTACAGAATGGTATTCAAAAATACCCACTGGTAAATTAGTTATACTACAAAATAATAATTTCTTCGAAGTTGAAGAACATGTTAACTGTGTAAACGATTTAGATGATTTTGCAAGTCAAGCACCACTATCAAAAATATTATACGACGGTGAATTAGAGCTTCCTAAGTACAAAAGGTTTATGAGAATTGGATATAAGTAACTTGACATTAAGACAACTACAAACAGAAAGCGCCAGAGCTCTGAGTACAATGCAAGCTACAAATAATAACATACATCAATTTAATAAACAAGCACATCATAATAGCCAGCATTGGTATGGGGCTGTTATAAACTGGTATGTAGAACAATATGGAGATTTACCTAGCAAGTGTAGTCCGGGTAAAGATATAAAATTGGTGTTAGATGATGTATAATTATCAAGATATAAAAAGTATTCATTTAGAAGTAACACAAAACTGTCAGGCTAGTTGTCCTATGTGTGATCGTAAT